>Ga0123354_10011195_pt1 | contig 13838 bp, 12 predicted proteins | sample TergutLab28metaG_2_FD_97872 | JGI IMG/M metagenome (GOLD analysis project Ga0123354, IMG submission 97872) | Labiotermes labralis P4 segment gut microbial communities from Petit-Saut dam, French Guiana - Lab288 P4 | ecosystem: Host-associated > Arthropoda: Insects > Digestive system > Gut ... | reverse complement strand
GTATAAAAGGCCGTGAGTGCAAGATACGACCGGAGCAAAGCAGAAACCTTAAATAAGCATAAATCATTAGGAGCCGTGCCACGGCTGAGGCAGGCACTGAGACCCAAGTTCGATCCTAGGCCCAACAGCGTGTGATTTGTGAGGGATCACGTAACCCTGGGACAGGTATTTCTCTAAATAGTTCGTTTGTCCTCTGTCATAATTCCAAAATCCTCCGCACTCATTCATTCACAACCAGCGCTGTACAGTTTCATCTATTGACAGCGTCGTTAAACAATGCACTTACAATAACTTACAAATCATTAAGAATATTAATATCTTCATGTCATGTGACAGCAGATTCCTGTAAACTCGGTAGACTCCAGCTGAAACGTGATGGCACACGGTGACACACGGTAGGGGAAGTGAAGGGGAAACTGGCGAATAGGGTGGGTAGTCAGTACCCTTCACACTACCTCGGAACATGTTGTATCCAACATTACTACCGCTGATGCGCACATCTCGGCTGCCAGTAGTTGATTGAACTGACGCCCCCGCCTATTTAAATGGACTCGTCCGTTTCGCCGAAAGATTAAACTGGTTTCTACGGGTGTGCCATGGCATTTCAACTGGCCTTTACCTACCATCACATCACATCCCACAAGACAACAGCCTCACTACATCCTACAGTACAACATAAAATTACGCCAGAAACATCAGCTTTAGAATGTTACTACATTATGGGCTGGTAATATTCGAAGATAAGCCTTCCTTTTTTATGATCGTGATGCAGAATACCGACAGCCTTGGAATATTCAAATGGCGTCTTAACGCACTGACATTTGCAAAGCTTTCTCCTGCTTTCACTTTTATATTGAGGGTTCTGATTCAACGGCACACCTACAATTATTCTTCAATAAATGTTCACAACTGTACAAAGAGTAGCGGAACTTTTCGCAACCAGCTGCTGTATGGAAGTCACTACCAATTAATGATTTCAACGACACCGTGTCCCAGAAAGGGTACTTACTTACTCACTTTCTTACTCACTTACTTACTTGTTTTCTTACTTACTTATTTTCTTACTTACTTACTTACTTAACTTACTTTCTTACTTACTTACTTACTTAACTTACTTTCTTACTTACTTACTTAACTTACTTACTTTCTTACTTACTTACTGACTTTACTTACTTTCTTATTTAACTTATCGACTTACTTTACTTACTTACTTACTTACTCTATGGAGCAGAGTCATTTTTTAGAAACTAACCGGTTCTCGGCTAGTCAAGAAATTCCCCGCATTTTATGGAACCAGGAGGTTCATTACCGCATTCACAAGTGTCCGCCACCTGCCCCTATTCTGAGCCAGCTAGATCCAGTTCATAACCGTATATCCCACTTCTTGAAGATCCATCTTAATATTATCCTCCAATCTACGCCTGGGTCTCCCAAGCGGTCTCTTTTCCTCATGTATAGAAATTCCCGTTACTGCTGAATAAACTGACCTAGGATAACAAGACAACACCGAGAAACATGAAGATAAACGTAGCTTAGCCAAGACAATTTCCGCATTTTATGGAACCAGAAGGTTCAGTATCTTGTCTCTATCCTGGCCCAGACAAATCCACTGTATGCCATTCTTTTGAAAAAAAAAACATAACCTTCATCATTCCTTTTAACAAATTACAAATCTTAAACGTAATGCCAGTTTCTCCCGTCGCACATCAGTGACGCTGCAGCCGAAGCAACGCGACTCACCAGTTTCGTGCCACAGTCCTACCTCGCTTTTTTGACACGAAATTCTAAAAGCCGTCACATTTACCTTTTCTAACACCTTCACTCACTGGTCCACAATGAAACCATTGTACAACAAATGTCTAATTTCAGTAAAATTGCTGAGTGTCGTAACAACGTGAGTTTATGTTCGTAACTGAGTATGTTTACCCTAAGTATCTGTATGGGACAGCGCAGTCGCAATACTACGGTAGCCAGGACAGCGACTATGCTGTGGGGGGACATGGTTTGTTTCTCGGAGGTTTCAAATCACATTTATCTTCTCCAACGCATTCAAATCGGTTCTACGACACATCCAGTTTCCGGTTCAGTGTTTACAGCTGGCTACCGCAATCGTCGTAAATGTGACCACCCAACTTCGTACAGTGCTAGTTTTAAGAAAATGTGGAGCCCCACCTTCACTCCTCCATATGCCTAAATGGTGTGGAGCTTAAATGAGCTTTGCCTTACCTTACCTAACTTCTGCTACGGCTTAACGATATTCTAGACTTTACAACACTTTAGATAAATCTAGTGGGGATTTGTTTACTCCTCGCCCAATATTATTCGGGTGATAAAATCGAGAAGAATGAGATAGGTAGGCCATGAAGCGCGCATGGGGGAGAGGAGAGGCGTATACAGGGTTTTGGTGGTGAAACCTGAAGGAAAGAGCCCACTTGGGAGACCCAGACGTAGATGGGAGGATAATATTAAGATGGATCTTCACTAAGTGGGACGTGGGGGTGTGGACTGGATCGAGCTGGCTCAGGATAAGGACAGGTGACGGGCACTTGTGAATGGGATAATGAACCTTCGGGTTCCATAAAATGCAGGGAATTTTTTCACTAGCTGAAAACTTGTTGGCTTCTCAAGAAGGACACTACTCCTTGGAGTAAGTACGTAAGGAGAACTGGTTTACTATTTACATCACTCTTGCTCTAACCTACTAAGCAATTCAGTACGTATCCAACAGACAGCAATGGTATAAGGCGCATACTTAACAAACCGAAAGCTAGAACTACAGACACAGAAAGAACTGGAGAACAATTGAACATCCCAAGCCCATAAACCTGTCCACAGGTTTGTAATATTAAGCTCTGGTTTCATTGTTTTGTAATGATCCCTGCTTGTTACACTTCATCTTCCTCCTGCAGGTGTTTCATTTTGAATAGTGGCACGGGAGTCCAGTTCACAGAACAAGCAACCACGTGACAGCTACGGAAATCATGACACTGCGATGGATAGCAACAATAACAATAACAAGAACAATGTCTACCTCCAGGAAAATAATTCCTTCTTGAGAGGATAACAGTTCCTCATTTAGTACAGAAATTCCTCGCATTTTACCGAACCCGAAGAGTCATTACACAGCGCACAGCAGCCTGCCACTTTTCCCTCTGCTGATACAAATCAATTCATTCCACAACCTCCACCCTATTTCTTTAAGATATAAATTAATTCTATCCTCAAAACTGGGCATATGTCTTCAAATTCTTCAAACTTTCCAACCCGAAAACCGAAAGCAAATTCTCTTCTACCATATTCATGCAATAATAATAATAATATGAGAACGGCAAAATAAGCATTTCTTCGTGCAAGCCATGAAAGCGTGCAGGGAGAGGAGGGGCATATATCCACCCATTCTTAACCTAGGCGATGGAAATGACTGGCTAATTCTGACCACAGTTGCTTTACTCCCGGTAAGAGAAAGCCGTTCCTACTTAACAGGAGGCTGGTTTCACCACAAAGCTACACTGGACATTTTGAAGAAGAAAAATATCTCTTCCCCTTAACGGTTTTTGAGCCCCTGACCGTCCAGCTCGTAGTGAGTCTCTATAACGACTGCGTTAACCCGGCTCTGTGTTCCCATTATTATTACTATTATTATTATTGTTATTGCTTTTATTATTTTTGTGGGCCAGGGCAGCGCAGTCGTTACAGCGACTCGCTACGGGCTGGACAGTACGGGGATTGAATCCCGGCGTGGGGGGACGAGATTTTCCGCACCCGTCCAGACCTGCCCTCAGGCCCATCCAGCCTCCTATACAATGGGTACCAGGTCTCTTTCCCGGGGGTAAAGCAGCCGGGGCGTGACGTTGACCACCCACTCCATCTAGTGCCAAGGTTAAAGGGAACAGTAGAGCTATACCTCTACTCCCTCTCTGGGCCTTCATAGCCTCATTCTACGGTGGACTTTTCATTTTATTTTATTATTATTATTGTTACTACTACTAATATTATTATTATTATTATTATTACTATTGTTATTATTAAAGCAGAACATCACAATTCGTGATAACGAAAAAGGAAAATGTATGTTAACAGGCGCTGCAGCTTCTGTGCGCAGAAACGTGATCACGAAAGAAGGAGAGAATATTCTACAATATAAAACCCTGAAAACTGAAGTACACCACATGTGGAATGTACAAGCAAAAGTGACACCGGTAATAACGCCGTAACAATTACATCACCCAGAGACTGACCACCTCCACGGCACAGCTGCCAGACATTCACGTAATAAAGCAACTGACTCGTATGTTATTAAGAAATGCGGTGAGAATATTTTACTTACAAACTTCGTTCGTGTCAACAGCACGTTCGCTGATATACGTTGAGACTGTGTTGTAATTCCACGTAATAAATCAAGCTGTTACAACACACGTTATGGCTCGGTGTTCCTGTAATTACCGAGGCACAGGTACACCGCAGATTGTTCGCGGCCCGCATTGCGATTTTCGAATTCCTGACCCTAACGAGCTGACATGCGCCCCACCCCAACCCTTCAACAGTGATATCTAAATCAACACCCGTATTGTGGGCGGTCGAGCGCCCAGGTAATTGTCATGCTCACTTCACCGCTGGCTTTCCGTGGAAGCGACTCTACAAATAAACAAAGCCACCGTTTCCCAATATGGAAACATGATTGGTGCAAGTTAAATCGGTGAACTGTCGTTTCGTTTTAATTAAAAGCCGTATGGTAGCCAGTTTCACGCCGAAGGCAGTCTATTGCGTAGCATGCGCAGAGGACGCCTGAGGAAAACGTTTATATTCTATTAAATAAACTACACTTTTGGTTCCATTTTTTATTATTGTATATATGGTTGTATGTTTTTGCGCTTTTGTTTAATTTTGTAAATTAGGTATTTTTATTGTTATGTTTATGTATTCCTATTGTTATGTTCATGTAGTCCTATTGTTATGTTCATGTATTCTTTTTGTTACGTAAAAGGTAAAGTGTTCCCGTTACAAGCCCGGTGTGGCCCAGACGGTGGATAGAGGTATAGCTCTACTCTTCCATGACCGCGGCACTAGAAGGGGGTGAGTGGTCAGCAGTACGTCCCGGCTGCACTTTACCCCCGGGAAAGACCCGGTACCCCTTGTACACGAGGCTGGGTGGGCCCCAGGGACGGTCTGTACGGGCGGAAAATCTAGTCCCCACCGGGATTCCATCCCAGACCGTCCAGCCCGTAGTCAGTCGCTATACCGACTGAGCTACCCGGCCCACTATTGTTATGTATGTTCTGTACATTCTGTTTTCATTGTATTGTTCTATGTATTGTTTGTGTGTAAATGTGCTGCACTACTGCCAACGGGTGTCAAACCAACTCCAGTTAACAAATATATCATATTATATCATATTAGTTTGACATAAAGCAGGTTTATTTTAATTCAAAAAATTGCCTTTACATGCGTGCTACTTGCTTCGGCCAGTACTTAGGCCATCCTCAGGCATGTCAATATAGAGATCTTACAAAGGAAGATGTAATAAAGTGATCCCTTGCGAACGCTCGCTATTTTTTAAGACGTTAAAACAAATAATACAAAATATAAAAGCACAAGACCGAATAATTTCTATAAAAGTATATATAAAGACTTATATTTGACTTAGGTCTTCGTGTGTTGAAGTGAAGTTTCGTTTTACAATTCCTCTAGTGTATTTTAATTCGCGCAGCACGTGTCAGGGCCAGTGTTTATATTGCGTGTGAGGCACTGCCATCTGTGCGCAGTAGAACGGCGCAGTAGCAAAAAAATGCATAGTTCCGTTTCTCGTCGCATAATCATTTTACCTGTTCGGTGTATACAAATGATTTCTCTTTGGTTACATGCAGATAAAAAAAAAATAGACTGTAAATGTGCCATCCATACCGAAGTGCTGGCAACTTCATTGCGTCTCGTGCACTTTGGACCTCTCAGTTTTCGAAAGTAATAATAAAATAAAATATATATTCACTACATGTAACCAGTCTCTTTTTTAGTTTTGTATAGTACTGGTCTGATGATTGGTTAAGGTGCTGTGCTACAAATCGGAAGGTCGCTGGTTCGATCCCAGCCGGTGTCAGTGGATTTTTCATTGACATAAAATCCTTCCGATCGCACCATGGCTCTGGGGTCGACTTAGCCTCTAACAGAAATGAGTACCAGGAGTAGTTCTTGGGGGTAAAGGCGGCCGGTGCGTATGGCTGACAACCTACCACAATCCTGTGCTGTTGTCACGAAATCTGGGAACCTTAACTTCCTGGAACCCTCTGTGCCCCTCCGGGCCTGTAACGGGACTGCTTTACCTTCACCTTTACTGGCCTGATGATGATCGTAATGACCGAAACTAATGCAATAAACAGATTCTTGTGTTCGATTGAGTACATCATTTATTTTATTATTTTATTTCCAACACAACGAGATGTCCTCTATTCAAATCAATATTAAAATTTCAATGCAAGTACATTCAATGAAAGTCTACAATTTATTATATAGTAACGCTGAAATCTGCCGTCTTCTGGAATTTGATGCCTCATGTAAATGCGCCGACGTTTCAAAAGGATTCCGCACCACATGACAGAATCAGAAGATGCCTCTGAAACGTCAGTACAATTCTATAACTACATCACGCCAGCTGTTAAATTATGGTATGCCCTATACTTACGGAAGAAAAACAGCTATAGATGCAGCAGTGTGTAATGTCTACTTCGCATAATCCCATTAATCTAGGTACAGTACATATGGCCTGTATGGACAAATGGTTTCTCTGGCCATAAGGACAGCACTGTGACGTTTTCTTCCCTCACTGCCATATGAAGAAGATGCTCTCTCCGGGCATATGAGTCATGCTTTAATTGGCTTTGGCTTGTTTTATAGGCACTATTATCGCCCTAACGGAGTTGGTTTTACTTTTCCTTTTATTGCATCCTAAACCCATTAACACTACCAGACGCAGGCTGCCAGGGTATTCACGGACAATAGCAAACTAAAGAGTAACAAAGCACGGTGGAACAGTAAAGGTTGTCAAGACAACAAGGGACCGCTACCTAATTTGTGGAACTCCCCACCAAGATCATAAACATGTACTTCCTTTTGTTTCAGTTTCCTTAATTGGTTTACTAATTTAAGCTTCTTCATATAAAAGACGGTTCTTCAAAATGCTTGCTGCATAGAATCTATCAAGAGTCTTTACAACCACTAATATGATTTCGGGTTTATTGCAAGCTATTGTACAGTTCTGAGAAGCCGATGTCTTGAAGTAATAGCAGAGAAGATGGAGGCAGGGAATAGTAGCAGTAAACCTAAGGGCAGATACACACCGGCCAACAAATCAGGCGCGACAGCGCACTTTCCCACTCTTTTACCGACAACCATAAGCGATGCGGGAAAAATACATTTGGTATAAAAAATGTTACTTTTTTCTGATATTCGAATTTGACATTCAGAGGACCGTGCATTGTGATATATTGAGAGGACCGTGCATTGTGATAGATTCTTATAATAAAACCAACTAGATGCACTAATATCTCGAATTTATTTTTCGATTAGGACTCTACGTGTTTCGGACAGTTTCTCTGTCCATCATCAGGAGTACAGCACTGTACACATAGCAATGGTATATGTCACACAGGTTTCGCTGACTGCTTGCTAGCGAAACCTGTGTGACATATACCTGTTGCTGTGTGTACAGTCTAGACTACTGATGGTGGACATAGAAACTGTCCGAAACATGTAGAGTCCTAATCCAAAAACAAATTTGAGAAATTAGTTCATACCGTTGGTTTTATTATAAGAATATATACCATGTGTTTCAATTTTCTCTACAAATTTTGCCCGAAACACTTCTGTATTGCTAATATTCAAAGTTGTTCTTGAGATGATTGGGACGAAGTGCCAGTCAGATGTACATTACTGCCGACCGATTTTAACCAAAATTGGTATGCTTATATGTTGAAAAAAAATTTAGTAGACCTCCATGATGTAATTTCTATGAAAAGGGCTTCGGTGGTTCGTGAGTAGTTCTATGCGGACAGACAGACGTTCGACTGACAGACATGACGAAGCTAATAAGCGCATTTTGTAACTCTTCGTAGTGAATGTGCTAAAATTAATAATTTGTTCACAGAAAGTGCCTGCAATTTTAGAATGTAAACAATGCCCAGTATATCAGTTACAAGTACAATGTATCTGAAATTCGGAACGGTCAAATCATGCAGAAATTGGGTTAACACGACAGGTAATCTTGTGCAGGGTGTGAAACTTGGTCTCTGGACACCAAACGAGAAAAAGAACAAAAGGAATGCGACAAGCAAAGGGAGGAGGGGGAAATTCAAGCAGGGTTCTGACAAAAAAAAACATGAAGGAATAAGACATTTCGAAGGCGTAGGTAGACTGGGAGATAATATTAAAATGGATCTTGACGTTATATGTTGGGGGAGAGTGAGGATGGGACTCATCCAGCTGAGGAGGCACCAAGTTGAGGCCTCTTGCGCACGACAATGAACTTTTTGCTCCAAGAAGTGTGGGGAATTTCTTGAGTTACAGAGGAATTATTGGCTCTGAAAAAAAAAATATGTTCCGGGGACTGTGTTAGTTCAAGGAATCCAGGCTTAATAAAATTCAGAAAGTTTTTTTTCTGAGCAGGCGAAAAACTGGTACCCCCCCCCCCCCACACACACACACACACACACGCACGCACGCACACGCACTACCCTTTACTGACACACACAAACACAGAATCACAACATAAACCCAATTTTCTACTCGCACTTTTAAAAAGCCCAATATTAGCCAAACTCGCTGTATGTATGTATGTATGTATGTATGTATCGGTTTCAAAACGTCGTTCTACGTTGTCCGACACCTAGGCTCCATTGCTTCCTATCTTCCCACTGGCCTTCATTTAGGTTTCTTTCGTTCATGTCCTTCCTTATACCTTCTATCCAGTTTCTCTTAGGTCTTCCTCGTGCTCTCTTTTGTTTCGGCACCCACTTCAATTAAATTTTGGGTAATCTTCCTTGACGAAGGCATCTTTTGCCGGGTAAGGAGGCTTGCGTGGTGCAATGATCCAGAGAGCTATGCCGGCGGTAGCGTAGCTACTGGTAGGGCCACCCTTGCCGGACAGGTCAAAGGAGAGCACCCAGACAAAGAGAGATACACTGGTGCTCCAGGTTGGGGGTTGGGTCGATGGGCCAGCATCCCATCAACCGGAAAAAAAAACACATGCTAAATAAATCTAGACAAATGCTCGGAAAAACGGACTGTCTATCTAATAAACGACATAAGGCCAAACTCGCTACGCTAGAAAAAATCGCAAGAACTTTGCTTGTTTTCGTTAGAATTGTTAACTGGTGTTGAGAATGAGCCGAAATGCAGAACGAACTAAAAATTAGACCAAAATTTTAATTTTAAAAGCTCACTGTCAGAGACCATTTGGAAGATCTGGATGAAAATAAGACGTTAATACAAAATTTATACTCAGAAACTCGCAAAGACTGTGTCATTGAAATCACAACTGATTCTTGGGGACTGGCACAGGTTGTGTCAGTGAATCGAAAATGTTTCTTGGGGACTGGCACAGGCTGTCATTGAAATCAAAATTGATTCTTGGGACTGACACAGGTTGTGTCATTGAAAACGAAAATGATTCTTGGGAACTGGAACAGGCTGTCATTGAAATCAAAATTGATTCTTGGGGACCGGCACAGGTTGTGTCATTGAAATCAAAATTGATTCTTGGGGACTGGCACAGGTTGTGTCATTGAAATCAAAATTGATTCTTGGAGACTGGAACAGGCTGTCATTGAAATCAAAATTGATTCTTGGGGACTGGCACAGGTTGTGTCATTGAAATCAAAATTGATTCTTGGGGACCGGCACAGGTTGTGTCATTGAAATCAAAACTGATTCTAGGGGACTGGCACATGTTGTGTCATTGAAATCAAAATCTTGGGGACTGGCAAAGGCTGTGTCATTGAAGTCAAAATTAATTCTTGGGGCCTGGCACGGGCTGTGTAATTGAAGTCAAAATTCATTCTTGGGGACTGACACAGGTTGTGTCATTGAAATCAAAATTGATTTTGGGGGACTGGTGCAGGTTGTGTCATTGAAATCAAAATCTTCGGGACTGGCATAGGTTGTGTCATTGAAATCAAAATTAATTCTTGGGGTCTGGCACAGGCTGTATAATTGAAGTCAAAATTCATTCCTGGGGACTGACACAGGCTGTGTCACTGAAATCAAAACTGATTTTTAGGGACTAGAAAGGCTGTGTGATTGAAGTGTACGTACAGCATTTCCCATTAAGATATGTGTAAATATCAAGTTACTAACTAGGAATTTCTCAAACACCTCCGCACCTATTGACTACGGCTCCATTCATTTAATTTATTCTTTTTTCTTTACAGCGTCGTCACTAAGTCAGACTGCATAGCGTCGAACGGAAAGATGGGTAGCATACAGCGAGTTGAGATGTTAACCCGAGACCACCCAGAAAGGAAACATAACGCTACCCACTCGTCCGTGATATTCGGTACGCTGTTTGTTAAACATACTGTATCTTGAACTACGCACTATCAGGAAATCGCAGCTAGGTAAACATACACATGGCACAGAACGTGCGTCACGCTGCGTCATTATACCCCACGCGATTCACGATCAGAAGATCTGATGCAGGACCAGGACGATTGCAGATCAAAAGCCCTCTCACCCTCAACCGCTTCGCTTGCTATGCATAATGAAGCTATTTGCGATTTTTACTGCATATGTAGCTTTCGCGCGTGACGATCTAATGAACTGGTATCTCGACTGTGACTTTATACTGCAAATTAATTACAGATTGCAGTTAGGGTAGCACCAACGTGACCAAGAGATGTCAGCACATTTCACTTCAAAGCAATACCTAATAACCTACACCAAACGTTTACATAATTAAACGTTACATGAAATCTCGTCGATCCCATGGCAGAGCGGTTTAAGGCGTGGGTCTGGGGCCGATCGCTTTCTGGGACTGCGCGTCGGGATCCCGCCGGAGACATGCCTGTCTGTCTGTTGTGAGTGTTGTGTGTTGTCAGGTAGAGGTCTCTGCGACGAGCTGATCACTCCTACCGGGTGTGGTATGACTAAGTGTGATCGTGAAGCCTCGATAATGAGGAAGCCCTGGCCCACTAGTGGTTGTTGTGCCATTGAGACCAAAAAATATATCTTTTTTGGTATAAAAGCATATCCTAACAGTTTTCCTTCCCTCAACGCCACAGGAAAACCTAAAATAAAACGCAAAGGTAAAGTCCAGGTGCTCACGGCATGTGGGAGAACTCAGGTATATAGCATTCTTAACTTCGGTATTTTTAGTGGCCCGGGGGGGGGGGTGGTCGGTGGTAGACTTTACACCCTGTTTGTTTTATTCGGGTAAAGGGAGAGAATAAACGCCGTTGCTCATAAAACAGGGGGCAGCATAGGCTCCATGGTTATCCTTTACACTTTAAAGAAGAAATATAAACGTGGTCCCTGACAGGAATTGAATCGGTCCTCCAGCCTGCACCACAAAAGCTACACTACCCATGTGACCACGCTGCCAAACAGAAACAACAACAAACATATTTAAAAGATTCCATAACACTACAATATGATAGCTCACTGAGAATCACTGAAGCTTAATCGCTACTGATGAAATATATGATCCCCTTTTCCCCCCCCCCCCCCACCAAAAATCTGAGATAGCGTACTCGGTACAGTGTCTAGGCTACAGGTTCGACGAACCGTGGTTTAGATCCCAGCACTGGCAGGAAAATTTGCTCTTCAAAAAACGTCCAGACCGGCTCTGGGGACCACTCAGACTCCTACTGAACGGGTGTCGGGGTTCTTTCCGGGGATAAATCGGTCGGAGCCTAGAGTTAGCTCTTCACATCCACATGCACCAAGGTTAAGAATGAACGCAGCCATACCTTTACTCCCTCTATATACTTTTATGGAGAGGAACAAAAAAGGAATCACCTTCAACTTCAAAATCCTCTTCCCCGCCCCCCAAAGGCGTCATTTCCTCTGTTCCATTTACGTCAGCGCAAAACACGCGCATTAAGAAACGCAAGCTGTAATTGTGAAATTTTCTTCATAATCTCCTGCTAATATTAGTTTGCGTAGTAAATATTTCAACTCCTTAATGTGATGTTTAGTTACAGCTGCTTATTCAAACGCGGAAGCATAAAACAAACTGTTGTTATTGCAAGTACCACTGTTTGTTGTTTACTTCCTTTATGGTGCAGGTTTTAACTTCCCTAAGCCTTTTATTTGACCACCATACCGCGCGGTTCAGAAAGTCATTACCACAACATTACCACCAGTAACCGGTCTACGTCAAATAAAACTCCACGATGCACAATCCTCAGAAGATAAGCCTAATTATTACTCAGCTACTTAATTAAGATTTTCTCGACCATTTATTCAAACCGAAGAATCATCATCAGTCGTTACTGTGTATTGAAGCTTCCGTCATTGGTCTCTCTATCCTGAGCCATACGAATGGAGTCCAAAAAAATCCCCCCTTTTTTTTTTTCGAAAATACCATCTCATTATTAGCCTACCATCGACAACTAAGTCCCTGACGTAGCCCGCCTCTTCCCTTCCGCAATTTACATAAAAGTTCTAAAATATTCTTCTCTTCTACAATATCATGCAGTGAAGGTTAAAGAATAGTTTTTAAAAAAGATAAAGCAGTCCCGTTACAGGGCTGGAGTGGCCCACAGGGTTCCAGGAAGTTAAAGTTCCCAGATTAAGTGACAATGGCCCAGAATATCGATAAGGTTGTCAGCCTGAAGCACCGGCCGTTTTTACACCCATGAAATATTCCTGGTTCTCATTTCCGTCAGAGGCTGAGTCGATCCCAGGGCCAAAGTGCGATCGGAAGGATTATGTCAGTGAAAAATTCCAATGACACCATCTGGAATCGAACCAGCGACCTTCCGATTTGTAGCGCAGCACCATAGCCACTGTGCTATCGCGGTCCCCTATTAAATAGTTAGGTTTCGAAATATCTTAGTGCCTCCATCTTCAGAGTCAAACATTCCATTTCTCGGACTGCTAGACCCAGGGCCAGTCTGGACGGGTGCGGAAAATCTCGCCTCCACCAGAATTCGATTCCCGGATCGTCCAGCCCGTAGCGAGTCGCTATACCAACTGAGCTATCCCAGTCCACTTCTACGTGAAATGTAATAGCTAAAATATAGATAAATACCATAAATACAGGCACTACTACAGATGATGTGCGAAAATATACCGTGGAGACAGTAACTTAAATTTGTTTAAAAATTTAGTGATAGGCTTCATTATGGGGAGCGGTTTCTGTCCAACAATAGACTCAACAATGGCAAGCAGGCACGCCATACCCGGATCGCTCAAGTCATATCATTATCGCTGTGTGAAGTTGATTTCTATCAGTAGGCTATAATTACGTTAGTGTGCTACGTCTTTGTAAACCAAAACGAATCTACGCTGTACATAAATAACCGCTACGTACCGCGCAGTAAACACACGACTTCTCGAATATAAAAACCAGTCACCTAATGCTCTTATGGAATTAATGACTGTTTACTGAGAAAATTATATGAAATATAAACTGTGTTGAGAAAAATTTAGATTTTAGATTTTACTGGTAAACCTGGCGGTATGTGCATTAAACAATAAATTTGAGGGGGGGGGGGGGAAGAAAAAACGATTTTAGTACAAAAAAGAAAAAAAAAAAAAAAAAAATGGAAAAAAACACACACACCAACAAAAATATATATATATATATATATATAATAATAAATATATTTGTGTGGTGGGGTGTGTGT
>Ga0123354_10011194_pt1 | contig 13839 bp, 8 predicted proteins | sample TergutLab28metaG_2_FD_97872 | JGI IMG/M metagenome (GOLD analysis project Ga0123354, IMG submission 97872) | Labiotermes labralis P4 segment gut microbial communities from Petit-Saut dam, French Guiana - Lab288 P4 | ecosystem: Host-associated > Arthropoda: Insects > Digestive system > Gut ... | reverse complement strand
CATCCATCATCAGGAGCTGGTACAGCTGTAATTACAGCTTCTGGTATTGATTAACTGCAATGAGTAAAATACGTTGCTATTAATACTAATGTATAATTTAAAATTCTAGATTGGTCATATTAAATGTTACTGGCCTTGACGAATATATATATAAAATAATGGTGGATGGTTAAAAAAGCAGTATTTTTAAATTGTGTACAACAAAATATAAAATATAAAACAAAAAATATATATACATAATTTAGGTTATGTTGAAGTTCTATCGGAAAATGCGATAAACAAAGTCAGTTAATACTATTAATATACAGCTCACAACACATAACTCCTGAGACAATACACAACTATATAAATCGAATCCACCCAAACCTCCATTTCAATCCTATATTCGAAAACAATAACAATACGAATTTCCTGGAACTCTTAATAATCCGAGACCAGTTCTACCTGGAAATAGACATATATCGGAAACCCACAACGACAAACACCACCATCAACTTTTTGTCCATCCACCCGACCGAACACAAAACTGCAGCCTACCGCTGTCATGTCAACAGAATGCTGTCACTCCCACTAACAGAAGAAAGACGACAGACAGAATGGGAAACAATACAAACCACAGCGCAGAACAATAACTTCCCGAATACACATATAGCAGGACGAAAAACAAAAATACAGCACTACGCTCACATAAGAGCAACAAAAGATGAAAACAAAAAATGGGCAAAATTTACATACCAAAGCCCAAAAGTCAGAAAGCTTACCAATCTCTTTAAACACACAAACATAAACATCGCTTTCCAAAGCACAAACACAATACAGCAAAGCATCAAACCCAAGAACCCAGAAAAAATACCATACTACAATAGAAATGGGGTATATAAACTTACCTGCAAGACATGCAACATGTCATACATAGGGCAGACTAGTACAGACCTGACACAGAGGTACCGTAAACACATACGCTACATAAGAAATAACGAAAACCCAATCAGCATATGCCCAACACATTCTGAAGAACCAACATGAATATGGGACCATTACAGACACTATGACTTTATTTAAACCAATACACAAGACCTCATTGTTGATATCCTACGAACAACTCTTTATACAGACACATCAGTATAATGGTACTCTCACAAGAGAACAAAACAGAGGCTAACAAAATCCCCTATTCCAGATAGCCATCGATATCGGTCTTACGTCACAACTCTTCCATAACAAATGAAATCCTACCGTATGATACACATGAATCAGTTCCAAATCAACAACGGGAGCAGATGGTAGTAGATCCGGGTACGTAAAGACTATTCTTTTGATCTCAATAGTGCTAATCCCGAAGTATTTTATAATAACTAAATCAGGTATGCACACGAGAGTATTAACTGACTTTGTTTATTGCATTCTCCGATAGAACTTCAACATAACCTAAATTATATATATATATACATATATTGTTGTACATTTTATATTTTGTTGTACACAATTTAAAAATACTGCTTTTAACCATCCACCATTATTTTATATATCATATTCGTCAAGGCTAGTAACATTCTTCAATATGACCAATCTAGAATTTTAAATTATATATTAGTATTAATAGCAGCGTATTTTACTCATTGCAGTTAATCAATACCAGAAGCTATGATTACAGTTGTACGAGCTCCTGGTGATGGGTGTCAACACCCGAAACATGTATAGCTGCCTACAGAAATGTAATAAACTGAATAAGTCGCATCTTGTTGGACAGTTATTAAATTAAAAACTTGATACTGAGTGAAATAAACTGCATTAAAAGGCGTGAAGACCGACTCACGGCAGATTTGAATAGACGCGAGCACTGTGTTGCCTACCGCCACAATAAACACTGCGTGAAAAATGATTATACATGAGGTATTTAATAATCGACGTGTGTATAAAAAAGTGACTGCCCAAAACACGGACACCTGAATTTGGAGAGACAGCAGATATCCGAAAATTTGGAATTCAAATTCGAAATTATGCGACAGAATAACTTGTGCTTTTTAACCCTTTGATCCTGGAGTTGGACAATTACATTTTAGCACACCACTTAAGTACAATGTGAATATTTTATGAACCAAGAAGTGTAACATTAGGAAATGCAGGGAATTTTGTGGAGGAATAAATGAAGATGGCGAGAGAAAGTCTAAAAAAATTATTAAATATATTTGTTGACTAAATATATAAAAAGTGTATTCTGGGGAGTAGCGGTACGTCTGTACTATATATAGGATACATGGTGCATTAAGGTTCAGGTATTTTGATAATTGTGATAACGTCAAATCTTATACATTAAGCACTTTTTCCCCTTTTTCTTGTTTAGTAGTAAACATGGCATCATAACACAACCGACGCCATGGAGCAGAGTACTTCTTGAAAAGCCAGCAAGTTCTCAGCTAGCCAACAAATTCCCCCAGATTTTATGAAATCCGAAGGTTCATTACCACATTTAAAAATCCCGCCACTTGTCCCTATCCTGCGCCACATCAATCCAGTCCTTGCTCCTCAGTCCATTCTTTAACATCTATTTTAATATTACTCTTCCATCTAAGCCTAGACCTTCCAAGTGGCCTGTTCCAATCAGGTTTTCCCACCAAAGACTCCTGTATGCAACTCTCCTCTATCGAATACGTGCTACGTGCTCCGCCCATCTCATTCATCTCGATTTAATCACCCGAATAATATTTAGTGACGAACACACATTATAAAGCTCCTCGTTATGTAGTCTTCTCCACTTTCCTGTCACCTCGCCCTTCTTAGGGCCAAATTTCCTTCTCAGCATCCTATTCTCGAACACCCTCAGCCTACATTCCCCGTCCTCAGTGTGACAGAAAGTTTCATACCCATAAAAACAACAGGAAAAATTATAGTTATGCATAATTTAATCTCTATATTTTTGGACATCCACCTGGAAGACAAAAATTCTGCATCGAATGACAGCAAAGTAGATCTTTGATTTCCTTCTACTCTTTATTTCTTCGTGACTGGAATGGTAGCCTATCATGATACAGACAACAAAATGTAAACTGACACATTACTCACCTCCTCGTACGGTCTCGACTGTGGATGTGCGTCCTTGTAAACCTCACACTCGTAACATGGCGCTCTCTGGCACCAGACATGCTCCATCTCGGTTAAAACGGACAGCATGAATAACGCTGCGCGTAGCATTGCCTCCATCAGAACCTGCAACAACAGGACGCCACTTCTGTTTGCTTCTCACACACAATTACTATGCCGTGATTCAGACTTACACAAATTACCTGTCAATTTTTTTTTATTTCATATATTTCGTTAATACGAAATATTTTATAAATCACATTCGGGGTTTTAAGTTATGGAGGTAAAAAAATTATAAGATTAACAAAATGCGAGTAGCATCTGCTGTACCGTTAAACTGTTTGCATTTTAACTACAATGTTTATTTATGTATTTGAAATTACTATCACAGTAAACAAGATTTTACCTTATGTTTATTGGACCGTGCATCATTGTAATAGTTGAAGAATTAAAGACCAACTTGATGTCACTAGCCTGCAACACGGACACCACTCAAACCCAGCCACACCAAATCTCCAACACACAACGAACCGAGAACACAACAACCGATGTGGTAATCCAACAGCAAAGTCGCTAGCTCCTGGTGATGGATATATTAATGTCCGAAACGTGTTGAGCACATAACAAGTAAAAAAAAAAATAGCTAGTGACATCAAGTTGGTCTTTTATTCTTCAACTCAACGATTTTCCCCTCTAATCGTCTCGTCTTTGCCTCTGCCGGTGTTTACTCTGGGACAGGAACTGAATTTTTATGTCAGCTGTCATTTAAATAAAATGTAGGTTTAAAACGATAAATAATCTTTAAATATATAAGGTTAAGAAGTGTCATCGCATCATTATCCTATTATTAGTTATTGGTGATTGTTAGCATTTATAGATACAACCGCCAGCCATCGGCGCCATGTACTTCCTGTCAGCAGACATCAAAATTCCAATTTTTTTTACCCAAAAAATACTTACTTTATTGATTATCCGGGATAGATGGATGCAGGACTTTGTGTGGGAGGGATCTGAAAGAAAGAGACAAGTTGGAAGATCTAGGCTTAGATATGAGAATAATGTCAAAATGGATCTTAAAAATAGTCTGGGATGGCATGGACTGGATCAATCTGGCTACATATAGCGGCAAATGGGAGGCCATGGTGGAGGTGGTAATAAGCTTCTGGTTCCTATAAATTTCTGGGAATTCCTTGCCTACTAGCTGAGGAATCGGTGTGCTCTCAAGAAGGACCCTGCTCCGCCCGGTTGGTTACACAGAGCGCTTATTCAGTTTAATTGTGATTTAATGTAGTAGAAGAGGGGGAATATGGATGGATATTCTGTACAAAATTCAGGTACACATGGGAATTATGCAATGCGAGATTCCGCCCATTGATGAAACGAGAAAGTTCGGCGTATCTTGCGGCTACATGCCGGTACAGGCGAAGATCATAACATTTACATGACACAAATTAAGTAAACGCTGGCAAATTTAGAAAAAAGCTAAGCTGTCTGTCAGGAATTACCGTCAATCTGAGACCCTAACCCCTTAACCAATGTCTATTTTACCTGGTAAAATTTGACAGAAACTTCTGTAGTTTTTGCGAAATATCAGGCTTCCGCCACACTGTAACTGAGAGCTTTGCTCTTCTGGGGTGTTGAGCGACGTTAAGTTGGTAGTGGGCCACCGATTTGATCCTTGAATATGGAACCGGTATTTGTCTCGCAACCTCGGTAATCAACCACCAACCTACGCCACGGTACGTCCCAGAAGCGTGCATGTCTTATCTAAATTTTGTGTTTTGTTGACCGTGCATCTTATCACAATCTTTGTAAATAACCAACTTGACGCACAATTCTTTTTCTTATATTTGTTGATTCCAATTCTCTACATGTTTCGAGCAATCAAGTACTCATCATAAGGAGAGTCAATTGTATCAATACGACCTCTGGTATATGTCACTTTTGTAGGTGACCGTGTGGTATGCAGGTTTAGATGGAGTTCCAACTAAACCTGCATACCGCACGGTCACCTACATACAGTGACATATACCAGAGGTCGTATTGATACAATTGACTCTCCTGATGATGAGCAAATGGTTACTCGAAACATGTAGAGAACTGGAATAAACAAATACAAGAAAAATAATTGTGCGTCAAGTTGGTTATTTACAAATAATATCTTGTCTAGTTGTGAATGAGGCCAATGCCATTCAAATTCTTTGTTACAGAAGGACAAAATGAGAGGGTAGATACTTTAATGAACTCAATTTCCATACGCTGTATTTGCTGAAAAAGTTTCCTCCATATAGAAACACCACTCCAGCACAATACATATTGTTATACTATCCAATTTAAAAAAGTTGCCTTTTTGGAGGCCATGACGGCGTATAGGGAGTGGAGGAATAACTCCACTCATTCTTGAGCTCGGCAGTAGATAGAGGTAAGTACTCAGTTTCACGTACCGGCCACTTTGTCCTCGGGGAAGAGCCCTTGGTATTGATTGCATGGGAGGGTGGGTAGGGGGAACAGCTGGTAGGAAGCACCAGCGGCAGAGAGAGCGCTCATATGTTCTCCGGAAATTGCAGTGTTTCCGTACAGATGTTGCTGTCTTCCTAGAAATTCACAAGTTACGAAGGCCATATGTTTAAAAGTAAGTTAATTTTTAACAAATTCCGTTTGAAATTCCAGAGAGATTTATAAACACGATTTTATAATTTTCTAACTTTCAGAGTGATTCTGCTTGTGTGGAGCCGTGTCTTCATTTTGCTGTCCCTGGCTATGATTTCACACTTCTCTCTTTCGTGCGCTGATTTTCCCCCACCGTTTCTACAGCATGTTCCTTTTTTTATCTGTATACCACAGCGATCAGTACAGATCCCCACCAAATGCACGCTTTTTTTGTGTGAAAAGATTGTCACAATCTCAAATAAACACCCTGTAAAAAAACCAACGTTTTTCCCAACCTGGCTAAATTCTAACCCAAAAATATAGGTAGTATTTTTACTCCAAAAAACTTTAATCCACCGAAAAAGCTACATGGTGTTAAAATCCAGAAGACATTTATATCTTCGCTGCCTTCGAGGCCTCAAATCTGCTAAATCACATGTTTCAACAAGCCAATGGCATAGGCCAAGTTCGCAGCAGCTAACCGTAGCGCACTATTGGCCAATGAACATAATACATTTGCAGCTCCAAGGACAGGCCACCCTCCAACATCTTTCGACGCCTAATGTCAACTATAGTGGTCGTACCGCTCCGCTAACCTCTAAAGTTGCATTTTATATATTTATTCAACAAATATATGCACTGAATATTTTAAACATGGTATATACTCTCCGTTTTTTTCTCTTCAAAGTGCAGTTTGTTTCATAATTCTAACGTATTTGGTTCCTTTATTATTCACATTTTATGTACAGGTGTGCTAAAATTTAAAAAAAAAATTCCGGCGCCAAAAGGTTAATTAAAAAAAACAGCCAATATACGCATAAACGTTACATTGGGGCGCGTTCGTACTAACATTGTTGCCGTAAAACAGCAGTACGTATTACATATTCCGATTGTGTGTTTGTAGTCTTAGGTATCCAGTATGCAATGCGCACGCGCCATATTGTCATCTGTGGCCTGTCCGGCTTTACAATATATTTCCGCCTCATCTCATAAACGGTACGGTTTTCGAAAAAAAAATTTATTGAACATAAAATGCGTGTTTTTATTTTATGTACAATATTGTCTGAGACATCTGTTGTTATAAGAAGAAATGAGCGAGATATTATCAAGAGTGTCCATTGGTCATCACGTAAAGTACCCGTTATTCTTGTGAGATTTTAACACAACTGAATTTTCTCGCGAGATTTTCGAAAAAATACCCAAATGTCAAATTTCATAAGAATTCTGTCAGTGAGGGCCCAACTGTTCCATGCGGAAGGACAGACAGACAGACATGACGAAGCTAATAGAAACTTTCTGTAATTTTTGCGGACGCGCCTCAAAAAAAGGAGCATTTAAACTAACATTTCCCTTATCAACTTTCAAAACAAATCCCGCTTTAAAATGTTCTTGCCGGCAGAAACAAGCAAGACTACTAGACATTTAAACGGTCACCTGCAATATTAAGTTATTTTAACAACAGTTTGCTTTAGAGACAGGCCTGCTACTGTTGGGCCCAGAAGGTTTGTGTCTTTCCATCTGCTATCTAAACACATGTACTTAATATACAAGAGAGAGAAATGTGATCTTCCCTGCAGTTTCACAAGGCTATGAAACTTGATCTATCATATTAAATGAAGAACCCCGATTCAGACCATATTATACAAGGAGAATGAAGAGGAACAAGGAGGGAAGGAGGGAGTAACAGGAGAATGCTGATAAAAAAAAAACACAAGGGAGATCTCGCTACTATTTTCTCTTCGATACATATTATTAGAATGTTCAAATGACGGAAGGTAAAATGGACGGGAATTGTAGCATATATGGTAGAGAGAGATAAAATAAAATTATTGTTAGAATACCTACAGCTAATATAGAACTTGAAACGAATGGCGTAGAAGGGAAGATAATTCTAATGTGCATCATCCCCTTTGTGTTTAGAACAATTGTAAGCAGTTAGGTATGTTTACACTTACAGTCGAACACAACTATATTTGTTTTTTTAAGTATACAGGAGTTTACAACAACGACATGTTTCGGCCCTATATGTGGGCCATAATCAGGTTGTGGTTAGACTTTCAGCTTGGGCTATACTAGCATGCGTTTATATTATTCTCACTGATTGTACATATTGTAGCCTAAGTAATTATATTTAGATATTATATTTTACCCTCTAGCATAAGAAATAATCCCTATGGGAGAAAAAACGATATCCAACCATATACACCCGGGACCATGGTACCCCGTGACATAATGAGATCTCGAACCCGCCCCATTACGCCCCAAGACCACTACACGGATGCTAGTACAGCCTAAACTGAAAGTCCAACCACAACCTGATGATGGCCCACATATAGGGCCGAAACATGTCGTTGTTGTAAACTCCTATAATATACTAACAAATATAGTTTTGTTCGACTGTAAGTGTTAACATACCTAACTCCTACTTAGGGAAGATAATATTAAAAGTGGCTTTAAAGATATAAAATAGAGTGGCATAGATTGGATTCCTTACGCTTAGAACAGGGAATATAACGGGCTGTTGTGAATACGGTAATGAATATTATGCTTCATAAAGGACAGGGATTTTGTATTTCGACTGTCTGAGAAACTGTGTGTCAAGCAGGACTCAGCTGCATGATTCTTCACCTTTATTATCACGCAACATGAATCTGATTATTTCACTTCTCATCCCTGGTGGCAATTGTAGGAAACATTCTGTTCATTTCTTAACATCTGTTGAGGGTTGAGTCAGAGTTCTTTGAAACACAAAACATGGTTCATGAGCTAGTGAACTACCATACAAACTCTGACAATGCGAACTTCGGGTTTTATTTATTTCTGTCATTGTATTGCAAGACTGTACAATGCCGAGAGAAATATGACGTCACGTCTAAACCCACAGCCCTACAAACTAAACAACGGAAAATTTTGTATGGGTGAAATAACTTGTTCTTTACAGACTTTCAGATTAAAACAGAATGAAAGTATACATTGGGGCATGTAAAAAAATACAAATATGGGAAAGGAGAAGTTTATTTTCAAAAGATGTTGTTTCAATCGCGTCTGTCGGTACACCAAGATAAATCTTCTTTACATTCTGAGTACACGGATCCAAACTTCTTCCTTCGTCATGCACAAATGGAATTTGAATCAAATTGTTGATACATTTGCATTTCAAAACTATACAGTAAGCTTTCCAACAAGGAAAGTTTATTTTCAAAGTTTTTTTTTTTTACTACTAAGCAGTCAATGCTCTCACCGCAGAGAAGTTTCGCTTTGTTTCACAGTGCGTTCAGAAAACAAGGTGCCCACAAAGAAGCTGGCATCTGAGAAGTCTTGCAGGTCTCGGATCAAAACCAGCCGAAGGAGAGGTCATTTAACGAGACTGTAGATTCCTAACACACGTAGACTGTGTCACACGTGAAAGAAATAATTAGGCAGCATGGGTAGAATATGACTGACAAGGAAAGACCGATGTACGTGAAGTAAAACGCATCCTGGTGCCACTTTTTCTACCACAAATCCCATATCGACTGGTCTGGGATCGAATGCAGGCGTCTGCGGTGAGAGGCTGCCTGAAACATGGCACGACCATACATTGAAATACAATGGAAATTATGAAGAACAAACGCGCATGCGTATAAGGCATTACAAAGGATCGTTCTAGACCGAACGGTCTCTCCTGCTGTAATCATTCTTCTTTGTATTTCAGAGGTTCCCCGTCCTAGTCTTGACCAAGACATGGACTATCGTGACGATTACTGTGGTATTACTCAGCCTCTACATCCACACGCCCGGATTGTACCCCAAAATAAGACACGGCCGTTTCTTGAACTTCCTTTCCACTATAGTTGTCACTCTCATCCAATTATTTGGCATAATATAATACAAATGACAGCGCTGTTAAATAAATTACAAAATTCCTAATAAAGGACGGAGTAAATTTTTAAAATTTATTATTCCTCTATCGCCTATATTCAAAAAGCCAAGACTAGCTAAGAACGCCTCTGGAGATTTGTCAAAACTAACTGTGGAATACACATCAAACTAGTTGGTGATCGTAATGTATCCTAAAACAGGCCATGGAAGCCCAGATGGAGAGTACAGACATAGCTCTACTCTTTCTTTAACATCGGCGCTGGATGGGGAAGGTGGTCAACGCCACGTCCCAGCCGCTTTCCCGCAGGAAAGAGACCCGGTACCCATTGTGCAAGAGACTGAGTGGACCCCAGGACCGGTCTGGAAGGGTGCGGAAAATATTGCGCCTACAGGGATGCGACCCCCGGATCGTCCGACCTGTAGCGAGTCGCTATAACGACTGAGCTATCCCGGGCCACCTGCGGATTCCTACCTAAGAGTAAGATTGACCAAAAAAAAAAGGGGGAGTAGAGGAGATGAAAGAAAATTTTTAAAAAAATTTCCAATCTTTCAAAATTTTACTTCATCATTCAGGTTTATTTCTTAAATTTCCGATCAAAAGAGTCCACCCGGTTTCCTCTAAAAGAAACTTGCTGGCCTTTATAAAAGCCACTGTACCACATTAAACCATTCGCCGCGACCATTTCCACCCTCATTTGCCCATATCACAACTGTACCTCACCCCCGCGTCGCCCTCGTTCTGTCCTCGAGATGTGGTAGCAGTTTCGACTAAAATCATTACACCAATGAACCAGAACTACACTGTGTCATATCATCTGTGGATCACCGTGGATACGTGGTGATATATTGCGGGAATAAACTGGGTTGAAGGGCATGAGATTACACTCTGTGGGTGGGCACACGATCAGCTTGTTTCAAACGAACGAAATGATAGTAATGAAAGGGTTTCAGTTTACCATTACGCAAACCGATAAAATCAAACAGTACGTGTACTACGACAGACAATGCAGAGAAGAGCTGGCCTCATGTGTGACGTCGGTAAATCCATTTGAATGTGAATGGATTCGAAGCGGTAGCACCCGGAATATCCCTGCTGGTGCCAGCAAACACTCTTAAGGTTTTCATTAAGCAGCCACGGTATTTCGAATATCCGCCTAATACAGGTGCTAATCTTGGAACTTGCCGATTAATTGCAGAGTATCAAATGCGTCCTTATATAAAAATTACAAATGTTCTTCGGGTCAAAAAGTCAGTGAGAATGTCACAGGGGAGGTAAAGGGATACGTGCGGATTAGAACATAAATATATATGAAGTATTTTGGTGGGGAAACCCAAACGAAAAAGGCCACTTGAAAAAGTACGCTTAAGCCTAAGGGTAATATTAAAATGTACCTTAAAGAAGCAGGCTGAGAGATTGAAGACTGGACTACGTGTTTCAGGTAACGGACAATTCGACAAGCGGTTATAGATAAGGTAACGAAAGATCGCGTTTCATCAAATGCGTAAAACGCGGTGAATTTTTGGCTAGCTGTGGATCTGTTAGTTTCCCAATAAGAATTCAGGCCGTTTGAATTAAGTGTTTATACATTTAGTCCGCCACTTAATAAAAAAACGACGTTACAGAGCTAGTCGGACAAAATGACGCCAAAGAAATTCCTGAAAATTCGCTTGGAACGAGGGCCCACGAAACCGCTTTCCACAGTTTACACTCTGCTCCTGAGTGTAAGAAGAGCCTTGGGGCGACCAAGACGGCAATGGAAACAACAAGCATATTTACCGAGAACTGTTAAAATAACCGCGGAACAAACACTGCGGTATGTCATTCAAGCGGTAACGGCTGTTTCGGATTCGTTTAACCTCAGGTCTACTCACACCAGGGTTATAAGAACTGACGAAGTCACTTTGTGTGTAGTTGATACACATTAATTTTTTATTGTTCTTTTCATTCTTTTCTCTCCAGGATTGCTGTATTACTGTATGTGCTGTATGTACTGTATATACTCTATGTTAATCATATGCTTAATTTTATCATGCTTAGTTCTCGCCTCTCTTAAGACCAGAAATGGGAGGAATATAATTTCCTTCTATTTCTTTTCGTTTATAACTGGACGCGATAAGTGTTTATCGCGCGAGTAGTGTGTGGAGTAACGCATGTAACAGTAGCTGCTTTGTTCAGCAGTAGCAGTCTGCTGTGTATCTCGAACAGTGACTGAGCAACAGAGAATGAATCTGGACGGTCAGTGAGTGTAAACGGTAATGAAGAGCCCGCTGGCGAGATTTGTCACCAATACAGTTCAGTCGTAACTGCAATTATTCCCTAATTACACAAAATAAAACTCCAATACACTCTACTTGGGGATTACTGAGTGTGTGTGTGTGTGTGTGTGTGTGTGTGCGGCCTGCCCTAATCCCCGTCTTAACCTGAGTTCCGAGCTCCGTCCCTTCTGGGAACAACATCCAAGATACGTTCCCCACCGGGTGCGCGCAGGTACAACAACTTTTACTCACTCCTCAGCCATTCCTCAGCACCTCGAAACGCTGGCACAGCGCCTTCATTATACCGCGATTGTTTTATTATACAGCATTTAAAATTTGTCGTTCTCCATCGTTTAAATATCGTACTGTATAATTTTAAAATTTCGTACAAAATATTTGACGTGACAACTCAACATGACTCCCAACAGATGGCTCGGTATCGATTATAGGCCTTCGTTACTGCAAACCCCTTCATTTCTACGTAAGCCACGAGAGGAAGGGGACATCCACATACATTCTCCTCCATCTAACTCAAATTACAAGTTACCCATTCTAAATGTCTCCGAGTCATCGGTAAGCATCCCTGACGTACCCCCCAATTTCCCACCTGCACCACTCTCTAAACATCAAGCCCATCCCCATTCTCACCCACCACCTTGCTGACAAATTTGTAGCTCATTGCCCCTTACACCCCAACCCCCCAGTCAAACAAATATGGAATTATACTCTAGCCGACATGACTAATTTGTACAAAAAAATATAAACGTACGAAGTACATACTACTGTAATTAGCTTACCGGAAGTAGCAGTGGGTTTTTTTTTGTTCATAATTTTTCACTGCTGTTATTTGCACCTGAAGAGTATGTTTATTTACTTAGGTTATTCGGAAAGTAAATACCGCATTCTATGAGGAGGGTATACAAAAACTTGTGCCCCGCTACGATAAGTGCCTCAATAATGGCGGAGAATATGTGGAAAAATAGTTTGAAGAATGTAGAATCTGATAACAATAAAAATTTATACGAAACCTTACTCGATTTTTTACAGCGAAACGGTATTTACTTTCTGAATAAGCCTCGTATATATATATATATATATATATATATATATATAATCTTCAGTTCCACTTGTACCATAGTGTAAATATTTATTCAGATTGGTTAGAGGAACACTTTTGTAATTTATTTCTGTACACATTGCACTCTGCACAACAAATCTCTTTAAAAAAAAAAAAAAGACATCCGCCTTCTATATGACTTCAAAATTCGTCGCCACAGTACATCACCAAATACAGGATGGGCCAAAAGTAAGTATACAGGTATACAGTATATAGGTATGCTATATACTGTATACCTACTTTTGGCATACTTTGTACGTTAAGTACCGTGCGACAAGTTACATAACTTGATTAAATTTCCTCTGCCAGACTCGCCGCATCAAAATGTGAAGATTTTCCAACGTTTCGACAACTAACTCCGTCCCCATCCACACGGTGTTGCTGGTGGTATAACTATCGAGGTAATCAAGATATTTCTAACATTTCTTACATATTGCTATAGAAAAAACACCACATTCTACTTGACATTGAATGAAACGTCAAACACAAGTAACTACCCTTTGCCACCACGGAAACCTGCCATTTTCTGAAAGAAACAGCAATGCACACACAGTAAAACAAATACACAAAAGATGACAACAATACACACAAGACAAATACAACAATAATACAACTACAACAATACACACGGCTAACGAACAACAATTACACACAAGACAGCTTAAAACTAGCAACAATACACGCGAGACAAATTAGAATACAACATGTACAGAAGGTAAAAACACCCAAGTAAGAGAATACTGTGTTCAGGTTCTTGTAATTGTTTTTTTTAATCATTAATTCACTCACGCTTTCACCCCAGTCCTTCACTCCTCATCACTTACTACTCCTATAAACCTTTTCCATAAAGACTTGTTCCCCCCCCCCCCCCCCCT
>Ga0123354_10011190_pt1 | contig 13842 bp, 6 predicted proteins | sample TergutLab28metaG_2_FD_97872 | JGI IMG/M metagenome (GOLD analysis project Ga0123354, IMG submission 97872) | Labiotermes labralis P4 segment gut microbial communities from Petit-Saut dam, French Guiana - Lab288 P4 | ecosystem: Host-associated > Arthropoda: Insects > Digestive system > Gut ... | reverse complement strand
GTTCGCCTACTCTACATGAGCAATGCAAATAATGCCCGAGAGATAAGAAAATGAAGCAGCCAAAGCGGGCTTCAAAATTAACGTAAATAAGTTAAAGGAGAAGGGCATTGCCGTGAACAATAAAGAGACTCTCTGCGTATACAGTGAAACTGTTGGAAGAGTGACACAACTTGCATATCTGGGGAGCATTATCGATAACACAGTTGGTACGGAGGCTGGTATCACGGCCCGCATAAGAAAGGCCCAGATGGCATTCAGCGCACTAAACAAGATCTGGCACTCAACTGCACATTCAACGGAAACCAAACTTCGCATCTTCAATACAAACGTGAAAGCAGTTCCTACTGTACGGCTGTGAGATCGGGAGAAATTCAAAATGTGTAGCAGCCAAGCTGTAAGTCTTTATTAACCTTTTGGCGCCGGAATTATTTTTTTTTAATTTTAGCACATCCTGTATATAAAATATTAATAATACAGGAACCAAACACGTTAGAATTATGAAACAAACTGCATTTTGAAGAGAAAAAAAGGAGAGTATATACCATGTTTAAAATGTTCACTACCTGTATTTGTTGAATAAATATATAAAATGCAACTTTAGATGTTAGCGGTGCGATACGACCACTATAGTTGACATTAGGCGTCTAAAGGTTAATAAATGCCTCAGGAAAATATTGACAATTTCCTGGCCGGACCAGATAAAGAATGAAGAGTTGTGGAATGATGGTATGTATTCAGTAATGTGGGCATCAGCTCAGTTTGTATTCCGATATTTCAAACTCGCTGTACTGATTTAACTATCTGTGGCTTCTCTTAGTCAGGGGAAATGGGGGGAGGGATGGAACACTAAAGTAAACCATCGAAAAGTCCTTAAACATTCTGTGACGAATTTCGATTCCTGAATACACTAGCTACTAACTATCTCTATGCAGCAGATTTTTTAATGGTTCATTAACGATTGAAGAAACCTTTTATGTTTTATGGAGTCCGGTGGTTCATTGTCCTTTTCACGCTCTCCCATCCTATTCCTTTAGGATCATGTGTAATATTACCCAATCATCAGCGTCCAGCTCTTCTAAGTGGTTTCTTTCCTATGGCTTTCCCTCTCACAAGCTCTTGAAGCTACAAACGTGAAAGGTAAAGCAATCCCATTACCGGCCCGGACACGCCCAGAGGATTCCAGGAAGTTGAGGCTCCCAGATTTCTAGACAATCGGCACATGAAGGTGGTAAGGTTGTCAGCCGTACGTACCGGCCGCCTTTACCCCCTAGGAAATATTCCTGGTACTCATTTCTGTTAGTGGTTGAGTCAACAAGACAACAAGTACGTTAGATAAACAAGCAAACAAATACGTGTAAATATTTGTGGAGTTTTGTTGGGAAACCAGTAACATTTGGGAACGGAACATATTTTGCGGAGAATATGTCTGGCTTCATCATCAGGTAATGCTGCATACAGAGGTCTCGACGTGTTTGACGTGCTTCGAATTGACGTTGCTGGGCACCCTGTACAACATCGTCATGTTTAGTCGATAGGAGGGTGCTCAATCTTGTATAGTTCTCGTCTTACTAAAGTTTAATGTGTATGGAACTAGACACTTCGTTGTCGATTAATACGGTTAAACCAAATGGAATTTTTCAACAAGACATTAAGCGCTGTATAGCGGAAGCAACTGGTATCGTCTTCCCAGAGTACAACAAACAAGATGCAAAGTTTCTCAATTTATTTATTTCTGTAAGACGCTCTACATGTTTCACACGGGTTTTCCGTCCATCAACAGGAGCTCAAAACTGCACATACAGCGTCAGGTATTTGTCAGACCGTTACAGATACCTGCAGCTAGCCTGGACGGGATACTGCAGTTCCATCCTGTCCAGGCTAGCTGCAGGTAGCAGTAACGGTCTGACAAATACCTGACGCTGTATGTGCAGTTTTGAGCTCCTGTTGATGGACGGAAAACCCGTCTGAAACATGTAAAGCGTCTTACAGAAATAAATATATTGAGAAACTTCGCATCTTGATAGTTGTAACCTGAGAATATGTTATCGTCTTGTTTATTCATAATTGACAATGCAGCCCCATGGCCTTCTGGAATTTTATTTAGGGGCTTAATTGACTACCAATTATTGCAGACGATCACAAATAACTGGACAGCTGGGACCTTTCCTTTTAATACCCCACCATGATATGGGTTCAGGTTAGACATCAGGCTAGTCTCTCTCTGTCATGCGTGTTTCATTCCCTCAGTAGGAGAACGGCTTAATTTAGACGTCAGGCTATTCTGTCCCTATACCCTAGGGCTGAAATGCCACTACCGGGCGAGTACCGTAGCCGGCTTAGTTGGGTTGTGACAGGCAAGTCCTACAGCTGCATGTAAGTGTCGATTAAGTCTTTAATTGTATCCTGTTACTGCTGCAGCTGCATTCGTCGTCGTCTGTGCTAATCGCAGGTCCGCCTACTGCGATAGATTGAAATTATCTCATGTCCTGTCATTCATATTATCAGGCTTATGTGTAGATGTTTCTAAACCCGGTAGCCGTGTTACTCTTACTGTTATTGTTGCTGTTACTGTTACTGGTTGCATTTAATTGCAACCGTCTGTCATGCATCGCTCGGAGTTATAACAGGTCTCTTGTGCCCCTACGTATGTATACTTGCTGCCGCATTTCCTGTGTTTCACCTTCCATCAGAAATACTCAGTCTAGCGCTCACGTACAGATTATTTTTCTAATAAAGATTTTGTATTAGTATACTTGGTTTATTAACCTTTTGGTGCCGGAATTATTTTTTTTTTAATTTTAGCATATCCTGTATATAAAATGTGAATAATACAGGAACCAAATACGTTAGAATTATGAAACAAACTGCATTTTGAAGAGAAAAAAAAACGGAGAGTATATACCATGTTTAAATTATTCACTACCTATATTTGTTGAATAAATATATAAAATGCAACTTTAGAGGTTAGCGGTGCGGTACGACCACTATAGTTGACATTAGGCGTCAAAAGGTTAAGTTAACTCCATTAGAGTGTAAAATTCTAGAATAAAATCAACCCATCAGCAGTGTTTGTAACTTACGTTATTGGAGAGTTGCTTAAGGAATCCTTAATCATGTCTACAGTTGCGGGCATTTTATCACAGCAAGCTTTATAATTGGCCTTCATGATCGTTAGCAGCTTACGGAAGACTGAGAACCTTATCGCCATCTTGTGCCTATTGTAATGAAATCTGGGAGCATTAGCCTTCTGTAACCCTTAGGGCTTGGGCAGGCATGTACAGGGATTGCTTTATCTTTATTACTTATTTTGAGTGTGGGGTTGTAGCCTTAGGTATCCAGCATGCAATGTGCATGTTCTATGTTTTTATCTATGGTCTGCCCGGCTCTGAAATATTTTTCCACATTATCTCACAAAGGGCACGATTTAGAAAGAAAATTATTGGACGTAAAAAGTTTGTTTTGATTAACTGCACAACTTTTTTTCTGAAACATTTCTCATTCTAAGAATACCTGAGCGAGATATGACCAAAAATTTATATTATTCTTAATGTAAAGTGCCCGTTATTCTTGCCAGATTTTAATAAAAAATATAGTTTTTCTACAGATTTTCTAAAAGCATTCGAATATCAAATTTCGTTAAAAATCAGTTCATTTGGGGCCGAGTTGTTCAGTGCGGACGGACGGACTGACATACACTACGAAGCTAATAGTCGTCTTTCGAAATTTTGCGAACTCATCAATAACTGTTTTTGTTAGCGTTTTCCCTCCTTTTCGGTCATCATTAGGTGCGACAGATTATTGTAACTGTAAACCTCGGTTATTCGATAAACTGTCATTGTTACCGAGTGCAACGCCGACATTTCATTCTGTTAGTTACTAATGTAAATGTTGCATTCTCTTTATTTTCCTTAAACTATTTATGTTTTTGTATGGTTCCGGTAGCTCAGTCGGTATAGCAACTGAACTACGGGCTGGACAGTCCGGAATCGAATCCCTGTGGGGACGAGTTTTTCCGTCTGTCCAGACCGACCCTGGGGCCCACCCAGCCGCCTGTAAAATGGGTACCGGGTCCTTGCCAGGGGTAAAGTGCGGCCGGGGCGTCCTGCTGACCATTCACTCCCTTCCAGTGCCGCTGTCATGGAAGAGTAGAGCTATACTTCTACCCACCCTCTGGGCCGCACCGGGCCTGTAACGGGATCACTTTACCTTTACCTTTTATTTAGGTTTTGATGTGACGTTTCAATGATTGCCATGAATTTATCAGTGATCCCTGGCTTGCTGTTGGCAGCGAAATTTCCAATCAGCAGATCTAAAGAAGGTCTGTCACATTCGAAAAAAGATAATGAAACTGTCACTCGTAAACAACTCAAATTGTCAATCAGATGCGTAGGTTATATATTTCAGATTAATTAACTAATCCATCATCAGGCCTTCAATACAAAACAAGCAACAAGGAACTACATTGAAATTCTTCCTCGATTGAGTCATAACACATTGGGACGTATCCTGTTAAGTTCTTTCATGGACTACATCAAATAGCGTCACCAATTTTGAGCACTGTGCGCATTCTATTTTTTGTACGCACATTGCGCGCAATTTATTGTACATTGTTACTATTATTATATTTATTGTTAGCCCTGCAACTGGGATACGCGGTGGCGCAGTTGGTTGAGGCACTGCGCTACAAACGGAACGTCGCAGGTTCGATTCCCGATGGCGTCATTGGAATTTTTCATTGACATAATCCTTCCAGCCGCACTACGGCCCTGGGGTTGACTCAACCTCTAACAGAAATGAGTACCAGGAATATTTCCTGGTGGGTAAAGGCGACCGGTGCGTAGGGCTGACAAACTTAACGATTTCATGTGCCGATTGTCTTTAAATCGGAGAACCTCAACCTCCTGGAAGCCTAAGGGCCTCTCCAGGCCTGTACAGAGTTTGCTTTTTTTATATTGCAACTGTTATTCGAACCTTGGGCTCAGAAATAATATGCAGAAGCGCTGATCATGTGCAGGAGGGTGGAGAAAATTAGCGGGGGCGTACGTTACGAGTGTGTTCTGTTGGAAACTCGTTGTTGCCGGATGTAATCCCCGGGACTGCGTGGTATTTTTGCGTGCCTTTGGCGCCGTACATGCGAGTAAACGGATCTCGGATGACTGGGATCCACTATTCAAAACGCTGTCAGATTGCACAGACTGCCTTCGACATCGAAAGCCGCAAAGCCATAGACACATCCTGTCAGCACTTTTACATTTCCTGCATTCACATACAAGGCTAATGCCTGTTACTTTGCCATTGTACATGTTTTGTGTCACGGCTGGTAGTATTTACAAATAGGAGCGAAATACGGCAGCAGTGGACGCTATGCTTCAGTGAGAAACTCATTGCTCACATCTCCCGACAGGTGCCTCTAGTTATCACTGCTTCTTAGTTTTATTCCGTGAAATTTCACTACTTTATTCCATGAAGCAGATTTCTTATTGACAAGCCAATAGTTCCTCACCTAGTGAAGAAATACAACGCACTTTACGCGAACAGAGAGTTCATTACCCTATTCGCAACAGCCCGCCACTTGTCACTTTCACACACCACATTAGTATAGTCCACGCTCTTCCGTCATATTTCTTTAAGATCCATTTTAATATTATCCTTACATCTACGTCAAGGTATTCCAGCTGTTAACTTTCCTTCAGGTTTTCGTACCAGAACCCTGAATGTAGTTACGAGGGAGGGTCAAATGAAAATCTTAAAAAAGTGCGATAAAAATTCGAACAGCAGCTCGATTGTCTTGTAGGCTTTAAATATTAAACTCATGGTTTGAAGAGTGGCCGACAGTTGGCAGTACGACACTACAAAGAAAAATGAATTCATTGTGTACCTTTTGTTTTCAGTAAATTACGAGGTAAAACATATTTAAGGTTTTCAAGTGACACACCCTCGTATATTCTCTCCCACACATTCTACGTACGCCGACAGTCTCTCTGTTAGGCACCCTAATCTCGAAGACCCTTCCCTTAACCATAAACCAACAGCCAAATTAGAGTTCTGTTTACATGAATTTGTATAATTTTGGATACCAAATGGGAAGGCAAAGATTCTGGACTGATTTTTAGTGGAATTTCTGACGAAGTTCTTTATGTCTGTGCAAATGCATCTCCCCTTCCACTATGTTGCGATTTACTCAGGATAAGTACAGCGTGATTCAAAAGGATGGACTCAATTTTGTATGTCTATATTTCCTGAACTGTACATAGTGTGTGAATGATCTATATAACATTTGAAAGAGGAGGTCCTATATTTTCAAATACCACTGCTAGAGTGCCTATCACACGGCCGTGCAGCAGCGTCAGTTGAGAGCAACATGGCTACTATGCAGCACAAGATATTTGCGTTCGTGAGTTCATTAAAACTGAGTCGCCGACTGCTGTGCAGCGTGCGTTTCGTCTTCGTTTCAACATTCAATATCCAACGAGGGAGAGCATTTGTCGTTGGAATCACCAATTTGAGCAAATAGGCTGTCTGTATAAAGACAAAAGCTCCGGCCGACCACGTGTATCAGAGGAGGACGTGAGACGAATTCAAGAGAGTTTTGAGCGTAGCCCACACAAGTCAACCCGTAGAGCGAGCAGAGAATTTGGAATACCGCAACCAACTGTCTGGCGTGTGTTGAGGCGCCGTTTACTGTTGAAGCCATACCGCCTACAACTTGTACAGCCTCTTTGAGTCCATCTTTTTGAATCACCCTGTATTTTGTGAACTTTATCGTAATAAGAATCCGTCGAATATTCCACATGATTTTGCTGGCCCTAAATAAATTTAACTGACTGGCATACTTTTTTTACGGCTGCTAGACGTGCTACTCGGTTAGACTGCCGACTGTGACTTGTGACTGGATGGAAATATCAGCAGCTCAGTGACTAAATAAAAAATGTGGCTTGTAGTGTATCGAATTTTTCTGACACTTTTGAGGTATTTATTTAAAAATTATAGAAAAAGTTACTGCAAATGTTGGGAGAAAATTATTTATTAACTACAACAACAAACGACCAGTCAACAGACCAATATTGTGTTTATTGGTCGTTTGTTTTTTTAAATTATTTCTGGGGCACGACGGGGCGAATTTCATTAAATAAATATTTATTAGTTACACCAGACTGTACAGAGAGCTGCAGCTCCTTTATACCGGGCTTTTGGCTGTTAAGTCTATAAACAATGTTTTTTATATCCTCCACTTCAATATACTACTTGTATTACCAATGTTAAAAACATCCATCAAAGCCTCATCAAGCGAATGTAGTTTCAAAGAAAAAAGAATTGTAGGCATGTGAAATCGAATATCGTGATAATAGGATCAAGCAGTGGCTTTTATCTGCATTTAAGTTCGTGAAGCATTCTGTGTACTGAACATCAATAAACTGTTAAGCGAGACGAAAGCCTGTGGCTTAGATTCCTTTTCCACTGTATGTGTAAATTGTATCGAATATGTAGCCTAGAGACGGACCGCGGTAGCACAGTGGTTAAGATGCTGTGCTACAAGTCGGAAGGTCGCTGGTTCGATCCCAGCTGCTGTCATTGGGATTTTTCATTGATATAAAATCGTTCCGATCGCACTATGGCCCTGGGGTCGACTCAGCCTCTAACAGAAATGAGTATCAGGAGTATTTCCTGGGGGTAAAAGCGGCCGGTGCGTAAGGCTGACAACTTTCCATCGTCCTATGCCTTTGTCACGAAATCTGGGAACCTTAACTTCCTGGAACCTTCTGGGTCTGCCCAGGCCTCTATTGGGACTGCTTTATCTTATATGTAGCCTAAAATTCTGTCTACATTCTTATAATAAAACCAACTAGATGCATCAAATTTATTTTTGGAATAGAACTCTACATGTTTCAGGCAGGTTTTCTGTCCATCATCAGGAGTCTATTAAAGTATCACAGCAATAGCTATATGTCATACAGGCTTCGCTGACTCAGGATCCCGCTAGCAAGGAAACCTGTATGGCATATACCTATTGCTGTGTGTACAGTGCTGGACTACTGATGATGGACAGAGAGACTGTCCGAAACATGTAGAGTTCTATTGCAAAAAAAAAATAAATTTGAGGAATTGGTGCATCTCGTTGTTTTTATAATAACAATATATCACAATACACGGTCCTCTGAATGTCAAGTTCTGTCTACACAAAATCCAAAGTTTTGACATAATGACTTTTGCGCAGAACTGTTTCTAGTCAAATCACGAAGCGTTTACATTTTGAGCTTGGTCCGTAGCCTAGTTTATAACCCAGTCGTGCTTCTATTGCCATCTTACACACCTTCAAAAACTTCTTCCAGAAAAAAAAAACTGTAATTAACTTCCGAACAAAAACTTCATCTCGTCCTTTCCTAGAAAGTTTCTTCTGTCAGCCTTATGTAATCTCGGTTTCTTTGTTCTCCACTTGCTATTCACTGTCATTTCTTTCTTTTGAGTAAGTTTTTACACAACGGGGCTCTAGTAAACCTCGACTCACAGAGTCCTCCCGCAGTATTTTGTGAATGGAGACGTCTATGCATCTACTAAACCCTTCACTATTAAAGTCTTTGAAAGTTCCACTTAAGCTGAAGTGTCAGTTCTTTTGTTTGCGAGTATAGCGAGGCGTCTGTCTGCGGCAGTTTTATTGACCTCCTTGGCTACTGTTACTGCTACTCTCCTGGCATCATCAGCTACCTAATAATCCATCACACACTTTCTTAAACTATGTTCATTTTATTGTATTTTATTTTACCATGACGTTAGCCTCACAGCGTAAACAATCTATCCATTATAATCACTTAATTTCGATACAGGCAAAGTGTTATTAAAAGAGAAAAAAAGTTAGTTTAATTGTGGAAAATTAATGGATGTCTGTCGCCAAAATTTCGGAAAACATGTAAAATTTTCAGTTTTTTTACGCTTTTATAAAATTTCCTGCTCACAATAAGGGAAATTTTCTTCCAAGTCTTCATTCAGACTGATAAAAGAAGTCTGTTAGGAATTTTTCCATCATTACTGGATCAAGACACTTCATGTGGATTACCCACAACACGAATTGCGACAGTAAAGTAACTAATATGTTCACTTTTGTGGCAGTGGACACAGATGTTGGCAGGCTTTTTCTCTCCGAAAGCATCATTATAGAACGTATAGTGTATTTCCCCTTGCAGCAAATGGTTTCTTATTTTAGATGGTGCCACAAGTAGGATAAATGTATAGGCATACGACAGTCATAAAATGAGCACTTGAACCACTTTTGATCTCACGACTTATGCATTCTTAACAGTAGGGATTATCGAGTGGAAATAATTGCGTTCACTGCTGTTAATCACGATATTACTTCTTCATAGCAAAATGTAACACCAACTGTTTAACCATCTTCAGGCTCGTAGTATTGCCTACGAATGTTATTTATTTATTTAATTTATTATTATTATTATTATTTTACCACTATATGAATGAGATGGGCTGGGCATGTGGCGCGTATGGGTGAGGAGAGGGGTGTATAGGGTGTTTGTGGGGAAACAAGAGGGATAGAGACCACTGGGGAGACCTAGGCTTTGATGGGTGGATAATATTAGGATGGATCTCCAGAAGGTGGGATGTGGGTATATGGACTGGATTGGGCTGGCCCAGGATAGAGAGAGGTGGGGACGCTTTTGAGTGCGGTAATGAACCTTAGGGTTCCGTGAAATGCGGGGAATTTCTTGACTAGCTGCAAACCAGTTAGCTTCTCAAGAAGGACTCTGCACCATGGGGTAATTATAATATACATTATATATTACCATATTATAAGAAAGAGTTTAAAGGAAGCATTGATAAATTCTAAAACTAAATTAATATATTTTAATATTTTACGCCAATTTGACCCTTACGGTATTGTGACTTCATAAATGTATGTAAAATCAAGTGCGTATGTACTATTAAGTGGGTATGAAGTCAATAACACAACTAATGTTTAGTTAGATGTTATATTCTAGGTCAAAAAGACTACATGTTTCGACCGGTAGTGGCCATCATGAGGTCTTTGTCGTTCGAAACTTCATGGTTTATAAGTTTTAGGATCTTGTGACCGTGCATCGTGAACACAAGGTGAAGAGAGAGAACCAACAAGATGCGACTAATTCGATGTTTGTTATCAAACTTTCTATCTCAACATGTTTCGGGCATCATTATGCCCATCATCAGGGGAACAAGACCGTGTACTGCTGCATGCGGTGTTCTGCCTGGGCGTGTAGGCTGTGGTTGGCTGTGGTCTGTTACTGTTCGACACAGTAACTTTCACACGGTACACACAGCTCACGACGCAGCTCCACAAGACCACAACCAACCACAGCCTACACACCCAGGCAGAACACCGCATTCAGCAGGACACGGTCTTGTTCTCCTGATGACGGGCATAATGATGTCCGAAACATGTTGAGATAGAAAGTTTGATAATAAACATCGAATTAGTCGCATCTTATTGGTTCTCTCTCTCTTCACCTTAATAGTTTATATTACACAACGGGGATTGTACAATTCAAAGTATATAGATAACTTACGACTTTACACTTATCTTTTGAAGACTGGCTGTATAAAGAAGCGCTGCTTCGATGTGGGAGGATTCTCCTGAAGATATTCTGTTGAGGCCTACAGATAGAGAGGAACTGAGGTGACGTTAATAGCAATTGGTCGTGATATGCTTAGATAGATTGTTTGGGATGTCTTTCGATGTTATATAGAAGGGATGTGACTTGCACCAGAGGGGGGAAATATGAAATAGCGCGCTTTAATGTTCTTAAGTAAAAGCAAAGGGTGCGTCAAATTGATTGATGAAGTTTTAATGTTAGCGGCTTCTGGTGAGGAGCGTCAAGGCCAAGGTATTCTGGTACAGGAAGTCCAGAATGTCAGGTCGTGCGGGCGACTAGATTGTGCTTGGTTGCGCCTAATAATTATTGGTTCTCAGTACTGAAATTTTGTCATTTTACCCAGCTGGCGCATAGAATTCTGAGGTGGCTGCTAACTCTATGGAAAATTTGTGTACGACGTGATCCCGTGCAGTCTGGTAACCAAGGACTACTCAAAAATGAGGTATGAGTTCACTCGGAAATTGTATTCGCTTTTCGTACCAACCAAATTCACAATATCAGGTACATGTAAATGGTGAATACGTGTTTCCGTAAAAATGTATCATCCTCGGGGAGTACTAACTAACTAACCAACTAACTAACTAACTGACTAACTCCATGGAGCAGGGTCCTTCTTTAGAAGCCAACAGGCTCTCAGCTAGTCAAGAAATTCCCCGCATTTTATGGAACTCAAAGTTTATTACAGCATTTAAAGGAGCCAGCCATCCGTCCGTATTCTGAGCCACATCAATCCTGTCCATGCCTATATCACACTTCTTGAAGAACCATTTTAATATTATCTTCCTATCTATGCCTGTCTCTTCCAAGTGACCTGCGTCTTTACCCTTCACGCTTCCTCACCAAAACCCTGTGTGTAACACTCTCCTTCTCCATGCGTGCTACGTGCCTCGCCCATATCATTGCAGGGAGTGCGGTTTACCAATATTAAATGCAACAACAAATACTGAAATAATATTTACGAATTTTTACAACCTGTAGTAGACTATGATCTGCAGTTGCTGTCAGTTGTCAATAGACGTATACACAACTAACATCAACTGCAGATCATATCCTACTACATGTTGTGATATTTTTTAATATTATTCCAGCAAATGTTGCTGGTTTCAAAATTGGCACACTGTACTCTCCGAGAATGGTATATGTTTACCGTAACATGTCGGAGTAGTGTCTTTACTATTTACTTATTAATGGTATCATCTATTTGTTTATAATTAATTACATAGAGTACTAAAATATGTGAGATAAAAACATCATGAAGTTCGTCACCCCCGTTGTGTTCTATGAAATAACTAGTGTACAGTGTGTGTACTGGTCTAACTCAACTATATTTATTGGTAGAATATAAAGTATTTTCTACATAACGTACAACTACATGTTTCGGCGTTTGATAATGGTCATCTTCAAGTTGTACATGAAATAACCTACCCCCATATAAACAGCCCATGTATGTTTTGTATAACTGCTTAATAATTATTTCATGTACAACCTGAAGATGGCCATTGTCAAGCGCCGAAACATGTAGTTGTACCTTATGTAAAAAATACTTTATATTCTACCAATAAATATAGTTGTGTTAGACGAGTACACACACACTACATTAGTTAGATGAAAACATTTTACCTTGATTTTTCGGATTTTGTAGAGAACGCCTGTTGATGATCGTATCCGATCGAAATATCTGGCTTTGGAAGGAAAGAAAGTGTGTCAGACAGAGTAGTTTGCATCTATGTGACTTACTACATATTTGTATCTGATATTGTATATTTTATTGGTATATAATAAACGAAAACTTGTACGTTGATCCTATATGCACGGAATGTACAACTTCAAAATTACTCCGACATGATACCGGCTGTACAGCAAGTCGTTAAACTGCAGAATACCTTATTCCTGACTTGAAAAGGTATTTTTAAATTGATACCAGTCCTAATCTTAGTAATTAACCAACTTAATGCACAAAATCTTGTTTTATAATAAGTTTATTATATTCCTCTACATGTTTCGAGCACTATTGTGCTCATCATCAGGAGTTCAAAATTATGTTATACAGCATCTGGTATCATCGCACCTGTAGGTGGTCGTCCCGTGCAAAGACTGGGAGAGGACCAGAGATACCAGATGCTGCATAATACAATTTTGACCTCCTGATGATGAGCACAATAGTGCTCGAAACATGTAGAGGAATATAATAAACTTATTATGAAACAAGATTTTGTGCATTAAGTTGGTTAATTACTAAGATTATGCTGAGATGCACGGTCGACAAAACATCAAAAGCTGTTACAAGTCCTGTGAATGTCTGGAATATCATTTGAGAGAACGCTGGGTTCATTTCACATACGGCGTCAGAATGTAATCAGAGAGAAAGTAAATTGCGTACACAATATAAGGAAATGCAGTTTGTACGATCCGGAAGGAAATGAAAGGAAAGAGACGGATAGTGGTGGTGATGGTGGTGATGGTGGTGGTGATGGTGGTGATGGTGGTGGTGATGGTGGTGGTGGTATACACAGGGGTGGATTCTACATCTATAATACACGAATGTTTCTGAACTTCTGAGTTTGTAAATAAAACCAAGGGATTTGTGTGTTTTTTGCGTTTCCCTTTAAGAAGTAGAAGAGGAAAACTTTTCCGAGATATTATGTCTGAACTATATTCCACGACCAGTCAGGCAGTCAGCGTTACTCAAGTAACGTCCACTGATAGCAGAACGTTGTGCAGTGCCTTCCTACTGCAGTTACTTCAAACGTCTAAGGTTTTACTTTAACCACTGAAAACTGTAATTTAACTATTTAGGTCTTTACTTTAACCACTGAGAGCTTCAGCTTACTAGTTTAAAGCTTCACTGTAGCAGTCTGAACCTTTGCTGCGTTATTCAAAGCTTTTCTGTAACCATTTACAGCTTTACCCTAAAATTCTGAAGCTTTATGCTAGACATTTAAAGCTTTATCTTAAAATACTTAAAATTTTGATCGAACTATTTAAAGCTTTCTTTTAAACTTTTAAATGAGCACTTTAATATTTTAAGTTTTACTCCACATATTTAAAAGATACGTTAATCGCTTAAACGTCACTGATGAGTATATGTGCCACCTGGTGTGACATTAAAGTATATGTGCCACCTGGTGTGCATTAAAGTATATGTGCCACCTGGTGTGACATTAAAGTATATGTGCCACCTGGTGTGACATTAAAGTATATG
>Ga0123354_10011188_pt1 | contig 13843 bp, 12 predicted proteins | sample TergutLab28metaG_2_FD_97872 | JGI IMG/M metagenome (GOLD analysis project Ga0123354, IMG submission 97872) | Labiotermes labralis P4 segment gut microbial communities from Petit-Saut dam, French Guiana - Lab288 P4 | ecosystem: Host-associated > Arthropoda: Insects > Digestive system > Gut ... | reverse complement strand
TCGTGGCAAAAAAGCAGGAACAATAAAAACTGTAAAATTAATTGGCAATTTACAACTGCTGATGCTCGAATAAAATTAAAACGACTATATCCGTCATTTAATAATTAACTTAACACTATATTGTTTTACTTCTTCTTCGGTAAATTTTTTAAAAAATAACAAACTTGGTTTTACTGTTGCACCAGAAGCAATAAATACATCTTGCGGAATTGATACAATCAATAGTATTTTTGCTTTACATTCTACAAATTCGCGTACTTTCTGAAGGTTGGCATTATTGAGAACGCCTTCAGGCAATACAATCCCCATCCGTCCACCGGGTTTTAATAAGTTTAAACATCTTTCAATAAACAATACTTCAGTTAATGTACTCATTGAACCGGTTTCGTAAAGATCAAGAATTGGTTTTCCTTTTCCTTTATTGTAAGTAACATATTCTTTTAGCGGAATCAAAACTTCGTTTTCATAGTTTGGATATTTTTCCGCATATTTTTCTGCTCGGTCTTTTGTTGGCAAATCGTTTTCAGATACTACTTGACTTTTTTCGATACGTGCCCCAAATGGTGGATTTGTCAGAATAATATCGAACCGGTTTTTGTAAATACCGTTTACATCTAACAATCCGTCGTGATGGTGAACTCCACCATGTCCATCACCATGCATAATCATGTTCATTTTTGCTGTCCTTGCCATTCTGGGATTGGCATCAGTACCGAAAATGCAATCGTGGGATAATTTATAATAACGACTACGCGGGTTTGTTAGATCAAATTCTGCATTTATTTTATTTATTGCATTTTGAATAATCTCAATATCGCTCTGATTTTCTTTTATAAGTTTTATTTGATTTCTAATGTCATTATCAATTTTATCTCGAATATGTTCAAAGGCAGTTATCAAAAAACCTCCGCTGCCGCAACAAGGGTCGCAAATAGTTTCACTTTCTTGCGGATCAAGTATATTGACCATGAAATCAACGATGGTACGAGGAGTAAAAAATTGACCTAATTCTCCTCTAAATGTTTTTCCTAAAAATTGTTCAAAAGCAATCCCTTTTACATCATCTGAAATATCCGACAAGTTAAATGTTTCCAATTCTTTAACTATCATTTCAAAACTGTTGCGCTTTATTTTAATCTGGTCTCCTTTTTCAAAAATATCATCTTTTTCGAAAATTTTTTTGGTTTGTTCAAAAAGATATTGCATATAGTCTTGATTGAATAAGGGACGGGTATCTTCTTCATATTTTCTTTCTTCCTCTATAAATGTACTTATTGAAAAAATCCTCTCCCCTTTGTCCTTTCTTTCACGCATTATTTTCACAAAAAGGATTTTACTTATTTCATCGAATGCAGCTTCTGGTGACAGCTTGTCATTATTACGGATAATATTATGGCAGCGCGTCAATAATTTTGAAAACTCGTCTCTTGAAAATAGTTTATTTTCTTCAATATATTTTTCGATTTGTTTATCATCTAATAATATTTCTGCATTTGGAATTTCTTTTATCCTTTCAAGTTTCTGAGGTGTACTATCTTTTTGAATATAAAATATTTTTGTTTCTTTTGAATTAACCGCAATGAAAAAACTAGCGTTAACTAATGAAGCCAAATCACGGGTTGTTGCATAATCCGATTCCTTGATTTTTATATGTTCTGCTTTACATTTAACTGTAATGATTATAGATGGAATGGAATTTGCCGTTTTTTCTTTTGCAGAACGCCAAATAGCAATATCTACTCTTTGTCTATTTTTAATCTCAACATCTTGCCCTAATTGATTAAGGTGATACCCGTGAGAATTAACCAAACGGCAAATAAACTCTTGTCTAACTTTTTCTTCTAAACTAAATGTCAGCCATTTATCCAAAATAGGCATGAATATTTTGTTGTTTTTTATTTGAATATCCAATGGCATACTATTATTAAATTTTTTGCTGTAAAGGTACAATATTTTCGTGTCTTTACAAGTAAAAGCACAAAAATGTCGATTGTTCACATCTCAAAATATATTGTGATTATTTTGCCTTTTTGCTTTTCATCTGTTGTTTTCCTAACTGTTGCATTTGATGAATATACTCAGTCAACTGAATACACTTTGTCTTTAATCCTTGATTATTATCCACCTGTTTGATATTCATTACCAACGACCAGAAAACGGTTACTTACAAGATAAAGATTATTGCCGATGCCTGTAAAAGTGGTTAAATTTTGGTTATTTCATTATTTTTTTATTGTAGCCACGTAGCCACTGTTATAGGATTGAATAATTTAACTTATAAGTATTATAGAAAGGGGATTACAGCATTTTACACTAAAGTATAAAAGATTTGGGGCTTATAAATTATGAGCCCCAAATCTTTTCAAATAGTTTTTTATTATCCTCCAAAATAAAAATTAAACAAAAAGTTTTTTATCTTTACTTTACGTTTCATAACAACTACAGCCCACGATAGCAAGAGAGAAACAATTACAAGTAAACCATAAACAGTCCAACCCATATTCAAAGGATACAAACCTTTGTCTTTAAAACCAAATACAGGTGTTACAATATATGCAACGATAGCACTATGAAGAATGTAATTAAACAACGAAGTTTGCCCGAATATGGTCAATGGTTGCCACACTATCCCATATCGCGTTTTATCGACAATTGCAAAAATGAGCAAAGCTACGCCAAAGGCGCCAAGTAAAAACGGGATAGTTGTTGGATAAAATAATTCTCCATAAGGGTCACGCTGTATCAAGGCATCAAAAGCATGCTCTTTCGTATAACCAAAATACAGCCATGCAAAACCTGCAATTGTCAGTAAGGTTCCGATGATAACTACTTTGGCGTTTGCAAAATTATTATCGGCTTTTTTTCTGAAATGAGCAAAAATACTTCCCAAAACAGGTATAGCTATCCACGGAAATATCGGAAACCATCCGTCATATAGCAATGCTTTGATTAGGTTGAAAGGAGTTAAGATGGAATAATCCGCATTACTTGACGTAAAATCAGTCTCCATTGGAAAATCCATGTATTTCCAAGTAAAGCGCAGTGCAACTGTTATAGCTAAAACAACGGCAATAAAACCTGCTTTTACTCCAAGCGATTTTTTTTCCAACAAATAGACAACGGGCATTCCCAATCCGATTATGTATAATACATCAAAAGTTGCAAACGGTACCAGATGCCATATAAGAACATCAACCAAAGCTGCCGTCAAAATCATCGTTCCTCCTCGTACGAGGTAATAAGATAAAGAATCGTGCTTCTTTACAGAATTAATAGCAACCATATATCCTGAAAGCAGTATAAAAAGAGGCGCAGCAAATGAGGATAATATATTAAACCACATTGGGTGAAGCGTGCAAGATGTAACGTAGCCAACCACATTGGCGCCAAGCATAATAACTATCGCAATACCGCGAATAATATCTATGGAAATATCTCTTTTTTTCATGGTTTTATATCAGGGATTATAAGTTTGTTACCTACAACAATCAAATTGTAATCAGGAATACGGTTTTTATTGGCTTCCCAAATGTCTTTCCAGTATTTGGAACTATTGTAATACTTTGCAGCGATACTGCCGAGTGTTTCACCATTTTGAACCGTGTGAATTTTAGCTCCTTTAATATTTGGCAGATTAGTATCGAATTTGAAATTCAGATATTTTATTACCAAATCTTTATATGCCGGAGAACTCATAACTTTATTCAGCGCCGTATTCAAACTTGTGCGAAGGTCGTAATTGTTTTTAGGTAATCCAATCTGATAAGCGAATGAATTTAAGTTAAATTCTACAATATCCAATTGTCCATTACTTTTACCTACTACCACCTTTGCAAAAGGATAATCATAAATTGCCGCATCTACAAGGTCCTCATTATATTTTTTAGCATATTCATCAACCATGTGAATCATCATCCAATCTTCTCCTTGATGCTTATCGTCGTCATAACGATTGATAGCAGCAGGCGATTGTACATTTTCTTTCACAAACTTTTCAGCCTCATCTTCATTGTAAACTCCGATTTTTTTCCCATTTAAATCAGACAATTTTTTAATAGCGCTTCCATCCGGAACAATCAAACAGTAGCCTGTTTCATAATATGGGTCAGACCATACAACATAGTTTAAATTCGGATTGGCAAGGTACCCTCCCATGAAAATATCGGCTTGATTCTTTTCTTTTGAAATCATTTCAGGAATAGCGGCGTAATCAGCCGACCAAACCAACTTAATCGAATTAATGCCCATCTCTTTGGCAACCAACTTGATCAGATCACATTCAAATCCTTTTTCTTCACCGGTTTTTTCATCAATCCAATTGAAAGGTTCTGCATCAGATTCCACTGCGACACGAAGTACCCCTTTATCTTTGATAGATTGAAGCACATTGGAAGGCGCTGTCAATGAATCATTTGTATTAGAGACAGAAACAGATTTTTGGGGATCAATTGGTCTTGCCAAATGAGTCGTTACGTAATAGAAACCTCCAATCAGAAGAAGGACTAAGACGATTGTACTAATTATAAGCGCATTCTTACTTGAACTCAATTGAGTTCCACACTTTTCGCAAAATTTCGCATCATCGGGATTTTCGTGATGACATTTGTTACAATTCTTCATTTTGATATAAATTTTTAATTTTTAATATGTTATATTTATTTTCTATTACCACAATAGGGACAAAAAGTAGCTGAAGCAGTAATTTCTTTCTTACATTTAGAACAAACCTCAACATTTTGTGATGCATTGCAGTAGCTACAAAACGATGCATTAAGGCTGATTTCTTTACCACATTTCCGACATTTTTTCTTTACATCCAATCCGAGATTACTTGCTTGTAAAAAAATATCTTGTGCAGTCGGTCTGTCCCATGGTTCTTTAGCGAGGCAAGATTTAACAATTGAAGTTAAATTTTCTGACCAAGCGCCTCTAATATCAGGAATTTCTGCCCCACTTTTTTGTATCAAACCTCCATGCTCTCCAAATGGTACATCGCCTGTCATAAGTTCATACGCGGTAACTCCTAAAGCCCATATATCACCCGCATTAATCGGATAATTATCTTTTTCAAATTTTTCGGGCGCCATATATGCAATAGTGCCTCCTGAGGATTTAAGTTGAGATAAACTTCGACGCAAAGTATTTCTCGCTTTACTGCTTATTCCAAAATCCGTAATCAGATAATTGCCATTATTGTCGATTAAGATATTATCCGGCTTTATATCCTGATGAATTACAGGTGGTTTTTGGGCATGAAGGTGTGCTAATCCGTCGCTGACATCTTTTAAGAATTTCCAAACTTCTTTCTCTGTAATTTTCCCAATTAGTTTGCTGCAGGAACCTTGTTCGCAATAGGGTAATACCAAGTATGGCATATTGTTATATATATCAAAATAAGTCGGTTTAAGTATATTTTTATGTTGAATATCAAAAACCAATGAAAATTCGTTTTTAAATATCTGAACGCCATCGTCATCCAATCCCATACCGGGGGCATAGACTTTAATAACCATCATTTTATCATTAACTTTCCTGTCCTTGACTAACCAAACTTCCGAAAAGCCACCTCTACCCAACTGTTTTACGAGGTTATATCGCCCATCAAATAATATGTTTTCTTTGAGTTGCATTGTATTATTTGGATTCTAATTGTTGATTAATTAAAGTATCTTTTGATAAGCGTGTTGAATCTTTATTGTTGACCACCTTGAGAGAATCTAATGAAGAATTATGATGTCCCATATTCATTGAAGGAATCCAAAATTTTCCTTTCCCGATATAATGTCCTGCTTCAAATGCCGTTGCAAAGACAATAAGAAAGAAAATAATTAAAGTCAGAAATTTTTGAAGTTGATTTCTCTGTTTCTTTGTTGAATTTTGGGATTCTTGATGATTTGTACATTTTATTCCACCCGATACAATTTGACAGAGAACGACAGTAACATTATCTGTCCACCCAACTCTCTCTGATTCATTCCATAAACCATCCCTACATTCCACCATACTTGTTAGATGCTTCGCCATAACTGATTCTATCTCATTGTCCCTCAATACTCCCCATAGCCCATCGCTGCACAAAAGAATAACATCGTTCTCACGAAGTGGTTTTGATATAATATCAGGATGAATTTTTTGACGCGGATCGCCCAAACTTCGTGTTATTATATTGCTATCAGGATGATCAAAAGCCATATCTTCGGTCAATTTTCCTGCATCCACCAACTCTTGAACGTATGAATGGTCATGAGAAAGTCTTTCTAATCCATAATCAGGATTATATCTGTATGCACGACTATCGCCACACCAACCGACATACACATCTTCGCCATATAACCAAGCCAATACGATGGTAGTTCCCATACCTTCTTTTGACTTGTCCTTTTTACCTTCATCTTTTATTCTCAGGTCGGCATCAGTTATTGCTTTATCAATAAAGCTTTTGATAGTTTCAGATGAAGTTAAAACTTTTTCTGTAAGTTTGTCGGCAGTAAACCATTCTTTAATAGTGTTTACAGCAGATGCAGAAGCTACCTCGCCTGCATTCATACCGCCCATACCATCACATACCAATAAAAGAGCGCCCTTTTCACCAAGAGAAATTGTTTCATCTTTAAGAAAAGACACTTTTCCATCTGATATATTACTGTCAATAAACCAATTGTCTTCGTTATAGTCACGTCCGGCATTTTCACACCGGACAGCTACCTTAATTTTTATTTTCATAACGTTTTTCTTTATAATACTCACTATCTGATAGATGCAATAGGAACAATAAAACCTGTTGAACGTCCTGCTTCGGCAGACACAATACCTATCACAGAATAATCGCCTGATTGTTCTTTGAAAAATACAGGACCTCCGGAATTTCCTTGCTCATAACTTGTATTAGCTGCCAATATCACACCATTAGTCAATCCTTTGGCAGTCGTTTCTCCGTGACTTAATTGCGGGGTAATATCGGATGGAGAATTTGCTCCTAAGCCTAATGGAAAGCCTAAGATAGATAATTCCGTACCTCTTTCCAAAGAAATTGATTTATTGCTGTCGAAATCTAATCCGTTAGATTCTGATGTTTTATAATAAGCCCAATCTTTATCTCCAATATCTGTAACATATTTGACTGCAAATCCATCATCATCCACTCCCGATTTATCTTGCGACCTTTCGCATACAAATTGCTCATTAGTAAAAGAAATATTATTTCCTGATGAAGAATATGCTTTGAAGTGGACGACTATTTTTCCGCCATTATTAGCGATCTTATTCAAAGCAAGCATGTTTTGGTCAATCTGTCCACCTTGAACAGGAAAAAACCAAGGCTCAATAACGTGTCGAGCTGTAACAAACCTTCCATCCTTTAACAAAAAGCCTGTGCCTATCCAGCCATAATCTACTTCTTTAGTTTCCTCATTATAAGTTATTTCTATTTTTGTAACACGAATATGAAAAACAAAAGGTTCACACTTATTAACAGCTTGATCATCTGATTGAGAAGGTTGAACATTCACATTGGCAGATGAAGGAACGTTATTTTGCAAATTTGCTATTCGTGATTCAAATTCACTTTTCATCTTTTCATTTCTTGCCTGTTCTTCCGCAAGTTTATTTTTTTGCTCGTTGAACTTGGCATTGTATGTAGAATCCTGATTTCTTTTATCATTATCATAATTTTGTTGTGCAGCTTTCATTTTATCAGACCATTGAGAATCTCTGAGAATCATCCAGCCCGTCAATCCGGCAATAGCCAAAATTAAAATCATATATAATATAATAATTGCCTGTTTATAAGGTCTCAAAGCTTGTTGTCTAAACAGACTGAGGCGACGAGACAGACCAATGCTTCCAACAGTTGATTTATTCCCTGTTGGAATAATAAAACTAAGTTTTGGCCCTCCAACTGAAAGTTGAATTTCATCTCTATTTTGCAGATACCATTCTTTCTCAACCTTTTTCCCATTTAAAAAAGTGGGATTTGTAGTTGAGAGTTGGACTAATTTCCAATTATTTCCATCTTGGATTATTGCCGCATGCCTCCTGCTTACAGTTGTAAATGTCTCATCAAATCGCACCTGACATTTAGGGTCTCTACCAAGTTCAATTTGATTGACGATGATTTCCTGCGACTCTCCTGCTTTGTGATATTTTGAGTTTATCTTATGTTCCAGAATATAATATTTTTTCCCGGAACTTCCAAAAATAGAACCTAATCCGGCGCCTAAGGAACCGGACAAAGTACGTTTGTAGGGCTGTGTTTCTTGTGCCATATTTTTATCAATTTAATTTTATATGTGTATTTTAATATCCTTCAACTCTCAATTTAACATCGCCGATTGAGATAATATCACCGGGCTTTATTATCATCCCACTCGACGAAACTTCTGTGGAATTAACATAAGTTCCGTTTAAGGAACACTTCCATCCTTTTCTTGATGTTTTATCCCATTGTCCATCACGAATATACCATTGATTCGTTTCATCGTCAAATTCCAATGTACAATGTTTTCTTGAAATATAAGAACTGTGTTGTTCAATAATAGGTATAGCATTATTTGTATCAATATCTCGCCTGCCCATAGTAATTATTTTACTTCTATTTTGTATCAAATCATTTAATTTTATTACTTTGCCATATTCCTCTCCTTGCATGATATGTAATTGCAATCCCTTAATAACTTTCATTTGTATTGGGTTGGCATTAACTGCAGGTTGATAAATATTGTAATCATCATGAGGCAAAATAGATAAAACACTATCTACAGTTTGTAACCTGAGTCTAAAATTGGGATTTAAACAACCTGAAATTACTTGCATAAATAATTTTCCGTCAGGGGTGTTATCCAATACAGATTTATTCCATTTGCCTTCACGTCCGTTTTTAAGATAAATGATCAAATCTCTTTCATTATTTAATTGCCCAAAAGGCAATTCATTTGTAATCAGTTGATACATCAAAACTCCAAATGAAAAAATATCGGTAGTAGGTAGAACAGTAGCATCTTTATCCCGACTGACTTGTTCAGGTGGCATATATGCATACGTGCCAAATATTTGTGTAGGTTTACCCCATAGATTTCTTTCGGTCATTCTTTTGTTTCTGTCGCCTGATATGCCGAAATCGGTTAAGGCTGCTATTCCGTCTTGTTTTATTAATACATTTTCCGGTTTTAAGTCGCGATGTACCTTACCTTGACGATGTAAATCTCTCAAGCCGTAAAGCACTTCTCTTGCGATTTTTTTCAAATTGTGTTTTTGATTATCCATAATTTGATTCAAATCTCCTCCGGGACAAAATTCCATAATGATAAAAGGATTGCCATTGACAAGTCCATGCGAAAAAGAGTGCACCAGATAATTACTATTGATTTTTCCTGTTTCAAATTCCATATCAAAGCGGTCGGACAACTGTTGGCGTATTTCCGATGGAATCTCCCATAATTTCAATAGCTTTAAGGCATAAGTTTCTTTTGTCTGTTCATCTTTTACTTTGAACACTTTGCCAAAAGAACCTTCCCCAAGATGTTTTTCCACATAGTAACGATTGTTTATTATGTTCCCTATATGAAAATCGCATCTATCTGCTATGTTGCCCATGATTATTGCATTATTGAGGAATGATTATCGTAATCAATTTTGTTGAGCCTATCTGAATGACATCGTGGTCAGATAATTCTCCTTCATCAGACAAATTATCGTTGATAAAAGTTCCATTAACAGACTGCTCGTCTCTGTATTTGAACTTTTTATCAACAGACCTGTATAAAATAGAAAAATGCTTACCCGAAATTTTATCATCCCCTTGAATACAAACAGAAGAAGTCCTATCTCTACCTACGTAATTTCTTCCTTCATAAAGTGGAAAATACAATCCGTTGGGATCTAAACTGTAAGTTATAAGGAATCCCACTAATTTTTTTTGATCAATCTTGTTTTCAATATCTCCTCCACTTATTACAGTTCCTTTGGATAATGTTGAATTTGCTTTTGGAATTACCTTATTTTTAGGTTCATCAACGACGGATCCGTTTATCAAGTAACCACATTGCGGACATTTTTTGTCCGAAGGTTTCATTGGATAACCACACTCAGGACAGCCTTGTTCCGTTTTTCGAGGTTCAAATACTTCATCAGTATTTTTTTGTTCCCGACTGTCATCTATAGAACTGGATAATGGTACATTACATTTCTCGCATTTGGAATTTTCTTGGGGATTATCCCAACCACAATTCTGACATCTCATAATTACAATATTTTTATGTTACTGTTTATTTAAGTTTTATCATCTATATAATTCCACCTCTTACAGAGAAGTGGTACTGAATAATTCATTTTTATAACTTTTTGTATATTAGCTATATATCCAATTAATAATACGAAGTTAAACAAAACAATAAACAAAGAGTTAAACAAATGTTCATCATCGTTTTTTAATAAATTGCTTATTTGCTTTGTAATCAAAGATATAAAACATCGAAAAGAAGAATAAAACTGAAAAATAATCAAATAAATGATTAAACACACATAATATCAACAATTTACGCAATTGTTTTTTACATTAGTTGGAGTGATAAAAAATATTTCCTCTTTTTATATATCATATTAACAAATATTTACTACTTTTGCATTAATTATCTATTAGGCAGTACCACTTCTCTGTAAAAAGTGGTAGTGTTAATCGAGTGTGATAATTTTTGCATTTGCCAAATCTACAATGGATTGCCCCAATGAAGCTAAATAAATACGAGTAGTGGTTTCATTTTCGTGTCCCATTCCTTCGCTAATAACCTCGACTGAAATACCTTTTCTAAGTGCTATTGTTGCCCAAGAGTGTCGGCTGACATACGAACTCAGCGATTTTTCTAATCCAAGCATTTCGGAAATTCGTTTCAGACGTTTGTTATAGTTGCGTAGTTGGCTTATATTATCCTTATTTTGAATAGTATAGACAGGCAATAAAAAATCATCTATCGTTTGCAATTCGTATCTTGAAATAATTTCCTGCATACAGGGTTCAATCTTGATGGTTAGAATCTGTTTGGTTTTGCTGCGGGAATAAATAATGTACCCATTTTTCACATTGTGTTTCCGAAGATTAGCCATATCCACAAACGAAATGCCGCGTAAATAAAAGCTGAACATAAACAGGTCGCGGGCTAATGCCAATTCTTTATAAGAATACAAATCCATATTTTTGATTTTTACAATTATATCCTCACTCATAGCACGCTTGACTGTTTTATCATTTCGTGTAAAGATATTGGTAAATGGATTCTTTTGAGTTGTCAATCCACGCTTTACTGCCTGATTATATACTGAGCGTAAAGTTCTCATATAACAGGATATGGTATTTTTCATTACACCTGGATTTTTTAACCAAGTTTCATATTTCAGCATAAAGTCATTATCTATTTTGTCTAACAAAATATCCTGCCCGTCGCGAAATCGTTCAAAACTCAATTTAGCTGTTATGTAAATACTTGCAGTTTTTCGACGATTACTTTCTTTCAGATTTTTAATCACATAATCCATAAATGGAAAAAGATAACCATTGAAAGAATTGCTAATGTATAAGTCCGTCAATTCTTTCATGGTATATTCGCCTTTATGTTCGAGTAAAAGAATCAAATCGTTCAGCCGTTTCAGTTCCGCGTCCAAACCTGTTTTCACAGATTGCAAATGGTTTTGCCGTTCCATTTCGGAATTTTCAAAAATAATGTTTTCCCTGTTGTTGTTCCATTCATCAGGAAAAAGTCGAAATCTTGTTCTAAATAGTTTGATATTCCGATTATGAATCAGTTGCAGACAGATTACGCCTTCTTTTCCTTTCACTTTAGAAGGCCTGAATTTGAGTTTTATGGATGTTGCCATGTTTTAAAAACAATTTATTTCGATTTATTCCCTTTCTCCTTTACAACCTTATCTGATTGTAATTGAAGAACAAACTCACTCAACTGATTACAACGTGTCTTCAATGCACTGTAATTATCCATTTGCTTGATATTCATCACAAAAGACCAAAAAATAATTACTGACAGAATAAAGATTACTACCGATGTCCGCAAAAACTCAAATCCGAAAAATGCAATTTTCTTGTGTTGTGGAAACGAAACGTTTTGCGATACAGGTATTTTTTCTATTGTTTTATTGACTCCATTTATCGCTACGTTTAGAATTTTTGTTTGATTTTCAGTCTGTTGTTTGAGTCTCAATTCAATGTAATTGGCAACGGTTGTAACTTTGTCTTTTACAATTGTTTCAATCTCTTCTTTCGAAACAGATTGATTAGATTGCTGATTTTCTTTTGCTTTGCAAAGCACTAAAATGGCATCCTGTTTTTTGTTATTTTCGGACAACATACCCATTAGTCCTTCATATTGAATCTCTTCCATAATTTAATTGTTTTTTTTATTATTACATTTTTATTCCTTTGCGTTTTTTCTTTTTTAATCTGTGTTTTCGCTGAAATTCCGCTTCTTCGGGATCGTAGTCTGAACCTGCAGATGGGAAATCAAGCAACCCGCCCAAAGCCGAACCAACATTTTCAATAACAGAAGTTTGATTTTGAAAATGACTGTGTTCCTGTTGAATGGCGACATTTTGCGTTTTGTCATTCTGTTTCAATTGATAATCAATCTTTGAAAAACTGAATTGTCTGTCAATCTCCGAACCTTTGAACGAATCGCCTTTGGTAAACGATATGCCCTGAATCTCATTCGATTGTCCCTTGTATTTGAATTTCATTTCAATACCTGATTTCTTCAAGATATCTCGCAACTGATCCCAATTCTTTGCCGATTTCAAAGCCGTTTGTATTGCCTTGTGTATCTCATATTTGGTTTTATCCGGCTCATTCAATCGTTGCGTATTCACCTTTTCTTTCCCCACTCCGAAAGTCAATCCATATTTTTCTTTCAGCGCTTTCGTTACCCTTTCATTCCGAAAATGGTCGTTCCGGTCAGAAATGGTTTTGCCATTGTTATCCACCCGATTAAATATAATATGACAATGTGGATGTTGGCGATCGGAATGTCGAACAATAATGTATTGCGTGTTTATAATTCCCATTGCCTGCATATACTCTTTTGCCAGCTTTACCATTAACTCATCCGTCAATTTTGGTGCGTCTTCTTTTGAATAAGCGAGCGGGATATGTCCGACGCTTTTTACAAGATTCGGATTCATCAAACTTTGCATATAGAAGCTGTTTATAATCGAATTTGTATCCGTTAAAAGCACACCTTCGCCATCCAAAAGTTTGGCATTTTCCTTATTCATCACATATGAAATGCAGCCTTTAAAGTTTTTCCCTTTTATTATTTTTCCAATCATTCGATAATTTTTCTATTATTTCCATTATTAAATTCAGTACAATTCTAATCGGTTTTTCCAAAAATGGCATCTGAAATAGGTTGGCCTGATGAGCTAATTGATTCAAATTATTCCCTATTCCCGACAGTTTTCGCAGTAATTCCATATCTTCTTTTTTCACCGGCTCGACAATTTTACTTTCCAAAATCGCAGAATGAGAATAAGCGCTGACGGTCATTTGAGCAAGTTCAGCCCGATGCTTGATGGCGTAGTATTCCGGTTCGGAAACACGGATGTGAATCATTCGTGTTTTCCGTTGCGAAATGCCCTTTTTCGGGCGACCGCCTTTGCGCTTATCCTTATCTACTGTTTCCATAAAATTGCAACCAACGGGAGCGATTTTTTCTTCCTGAAAGGAAGCAAGGTAGTTTTTGAGATACAAAAACATAACCTTGCTTCGCAAAAGCTATAAAGTGTCGCTCCTTTCAATCTATATTTGCTTACTTTACTGATTCGTCTTTGTTAATAAAAGCCTTTT
>Ga0123354_10011187_pt1 | contig 13844 bp, 12 predicted proteins | sample TergutLab28metaG_2_FD_97872 | JGI IMG/M metagenome (GOLD analysis project Ga0123354, IMG submission 97872) | Labiotermes labralis P4 segment gut microbial communities from Petit-Saut dam, French Guiana - Lab288 P4 | ecosystem: Host-associated > Arthropoda: Insects > Digestive system > Gut ... | reverse complement strand
CAAAACTAAGGTCGTAATTCAACTGAATCATGATGACCATAAACGCTGCAAAAGCAACTGAAAGCCCCAAAATATTAAGGGATAACGCCATTTTATAACGGCGAATGACGGATAAAAAATTTCTTATTAACGGTTTCATAAATTATGAATTTTGATTAATTGATTGATTGAATTTTTACAATTATGAGTTGTGATTAACTGACTGGTAAAATTCTGTTATTCAGTCAATCACAATTCATCATTAAAACATTCTGTTTTCCAAGATCACCTTTCCGTCGAGCATACGTACGATCCGTTGCGCATATCGTGCGTCGTGTTCGCTGTGCGTCACCATTACGACGGTGGTTCCCGCCGCGTTCAGGTCGGTCAGCATGTTCATTACGTCTTCGCCGTTGCGACTGTCCAAGTTACCTGTCGGCTCGTCGGCGAGGATGAGTTTGGGATTGTTGACCACCGCCCGCGCCACTGCTGCGCGTTGCTGCTGTCCGCCCGACAGTTGCGACGGATAATGATTGCGGCGGTGCATCATCTGAACGCTTTCGAGGGCCGCCTCGGCCAATCGCTTGCGGTCGGCTGCTTTTACGCCGTTGTACACCAACGGCAACTCCACGTTTTCAAACACCGTCAGTTCGTCAATCAGGTTGAAACTCTGAAATACGAAACCGATGTTCTGCTTGCGTAGGTCGCTGCACTGGTTTTCGTTGAACCCCGACACTTCGGTGTCGTTGAACAGGAAACTGCCCCCGTCTGGCTTGTCCAACATGCCGAGAATGTTCAGCAACGTTGATTTGCCACAGCCCGAAGGACCCATAATGGCTACAAATTCGCGCTCATTTACTTCAAGCGCCATTTTGTTCAATGCTACCGTTTCCACTTCTTCAGTGCGGTAGACTTTTTCTAAATCGGTTATTTTAATCATGATGACATTAATATGATATTAATTAAACACTAATTTTACTTCACGAGATGACTTTAACTCAATTTTAGCACCTCCATTACCAACTTTTCCTTTATATTAGTTGTTCTTCCTAAAAAACTTCTCATCATTATCAAACTTTATGTTTAAAGAATCAATATAATAAAAAAATTTATCTCTTCTATGACCGTAATTTCATGATTTTAATAAATGATTAACGACAATTTTTTACGTTCCTCTTTTCTTTTCCCCTGCACTGACACTGTATTTATCTCAATGAAAGGGCCGCCGTCGCCCAAAGTTCCGTCTATACTTTTGTCATCCATTTTGCCACGAAAATCATTCAATCCGGTTGTTTCTATTTCGTCAGCGCTTACCTTCAGGTTAAATCCTTTTTCGGCAGGCAGGTACAGTTTGATGTCTCTTGCGTTCGACAGTTTTACGTATTTGTCCACCGATTCTACTTTTATGTTCATGTTGCCGCTTGTTGTACTTGCATTCAAATTACCCGATATAAGGTTTAAATTCACGTTGCCACTCGCTGTTCCAATTTTGAACGTCCCCCTGATGTTGCTTGCCATGATGTTTCCACCTGTGGTATTTGCGTCAAAGTCACCGTCGAAGTTGCTTATATTGATGTTGCCTCCAACAGTATATCCTGCTACTTTTCCCGAAACATTTTCGACCGTTATCGATCCGCCCACCGTTTTGAAATTCAGCGAACCGGATAAATGGCGAATACTAATGTCTCCGCTGGGAATAGTTTCCAATTTACTGTTTACATGTTCAGGGACTATTATAATAAGTGAAATTCCCCCCATTATTACACTTCTGTAGTTCTTTTTCGTTTTTACCGCAGCGTACAATTTCCCTCCTTCGACCTTGATGTCGAAGGTATAATTATCTTCGAGCGTCTGCTTTATCTTTTGATCAGACCATTCTGGATTCGAAAAGTAAACTTCAACTACAGCCTCTGAACAGGCATTTCCGGTAACTATAATGCTACCGCCGTATGTGGTTGCTTCTATCGCTGTGATGGATGACGCCGGAAAAGTGTGGACGGCGTCGGCCATCACGCCCGTTACAACGGTCGAATCGGCGCGCAGCAGGGCGGCGGTAGCAAAGGGAACCGGAGAGCCGTCGGCTCCATCCGTTATGGTTCCGCTCAATTGATGCTGTGCCGTTGCACTGAACGCGCACAGACTGAAGATTGCGAAAAAAAATAAATTTTTCATGGGTATTAAATTTAGAAAGTTTAATGATAAATTACTGATTTAAATAATATTACTTGTTTTCAGCAGGGTTTAGAAAATTAGTGTCTTATAAAAAGACTTGTTTTTGCCATATAAATTGAACTTTCGACGCTATTTTTCACCGGTACATGAATGTCTTTTAAGATTTCTTTCAATGATTGTTCGGGAAATTCCGTACTGTATATATTAAATGGTATCTGATACTGCCTGTACATCTGTACGTAAAAATCGTCGTTTCCCGATGTGCCGGCATGTATGATAAAATCATATTGCCGGGCTGCGTATGAAGCGCAAAGCATTTCGAGACTTTCAACTACTTCGTTCTGTTGCCTTCGCAAAGGTTTGGCAAGATTTGATTTCATCCACATCAATTCACTGAACGATGCGCCATCAGAGATGAACTCGTCATAATATGTTTCCGTTTTGGCGCGGTCGCAAAAGGAACTCGAGGCAATCATCAGCATATCCTTCCACTTTAACCTTACTGTACTGGTAATACCAAATATCCAGCGCCATTCATACATCGTTTTGCTTCGGATGTATGGTATATCCGTCATGTTCGAAAGCGCCAGAGCCAACAATGTTTTGTTGGTTCTCGGCATTCCGGTTATCGCTATTTTTCTGTTCATGGTGATAAATTTTCCGGCAACAAAAATATATAGCAAAAAAATCATTTATAAACGAATTTTTGCTTTGTAGTTACCGAAAATTACGAAAATATACTTAAACCGGATTTTGATTTTTTTTTCTATTACTTTCTGCTAAAGAGTAAATCAGGGGTCATTTTATTATTGATTTTGGCAAATAATACTTTTGAAAAAATTAATTTCTGCAAAAATGGGATAGGAATCGTTAGTGATTTTTCGTTCAAACGGCGTGGTGGAAAGCGTTCTGGCATACCGGTGTGTATGCGATGGGATATGACGTCAGGTCAGGCGCTCAATTCTATCTTATTGATCAATCCATCAATTTTATTCTTTGACATCTGAAAAAACCGGAACCTTTCTTTAGTTGAAGCTCCGCTGATTAATATTGATTTTGAAATCAAATCATCAAACCATTTAGCCGTCTCGAGGCACAGGGATTTATTTTCAGTAGCAATACTGTTGACGGTATAGAGTTTTATGTTGCACGACATATTTTCGCCTCTTTTGATGAGCATGAAGTTATTTTCCAAATCGACAGAACAAATGAAAAGGGAAAAAGGGGTTTTTTTGTTCCCGCCTTTACACGCATCATCAGCATACTTTTTGACGGTATTCATCAGTTCAGATAATTGACATACAAGAAGAAGAACAGATTCCTTCTTTTCAAAGGCGCCGGTTTCAAAATAATGATCCAATAATCGCAATATGGTATCAATGGTTTGGTTTGTCCAAATTTCTTTCGAAGGGATTTGTTGGTATGCATCAGCCATTTGTTGATAAATGGGCAAAATCGCATCTCTGTCCAAATTGTTGCAAAATTCGGAATAGGGTATGGAATTACGGTTAAGCGTATCATACCAAGCATATAATTTGAAAAACAGCAATTCCGGATAGGCTAAAAAATGGTAAAACGGAATATCCTGGGCAGAAAAAAAGAGTTCTTTCTCCTGAAAGGACTTAAATGCTGTCATTGTTCCCAATAATCTTTTAATATAGGCAATATAACTTTCCTGATTTAACAGATCAACAGGCATGTAATGAAACATTGCGCTTTGCCCTGATTGATAACTGAAAATCTCGTCGACAGAGATGTTAAACTTTTGGGATAAAGTATACAATTCAGTGAAAGAAAGTTCCTTTTCGCCTCTGATACGCCTGTATACAGAATCAGCGCTCACTTGTAACTCTTCTTCGACAACATCCACTAATCTGTATTGTTCAGGGATTCTTGTTTTGAGAATTTCAAAAAAATGTCGTTGCTTTTCCATAAATTCTTATTTATAAGCATTATAATATAATTTCAGCATCAAAAAAATGAACCGTAAAGATAAAAACTTTATGATTCATTTCAATTTTTTTACGCCTTATCCGGCAAATAAAAGTCTCCGTCCTGCCAAATTTGTAATTTGGCTGTGGCGAGTATGAGCATTTAGAATGCGAAATTTCCTGCCGGATTGCAAATTCGGCAGGACGGACAGCCTCCGGCAGGAGGCAAACATGGATAACCCCGCGTAAGCAAAGCGCAACGCGGGGTAGTGCAAATCACTCAACACACAACTCCGAAGGAGTTGAACTACTTCGGAGTTCTTGTGCAGCAGGGTGGGCCGTCTTACCCCGCGCTGTGCGCGGGGTTATCCATGTTAAAGTCCTTGCAGACTTTTCTACTTTGTGATATGATAAGCAGAAATACGTCATTCTGAATAAAATTTAAACAACCTCTTAGATGGTAAGAAAATAAGGTGTTACTTCATCGCGTGTTGATAACCATCTACCTTTTGCCATCCTCCTCGGGTGAAATCGGGTACTTTCACAGGAACGCTTCCGTGCGTAACGGAAAATTCTGAAAGCGGTGTGATACACGACCATTCGGCGGCATCGTACACGTCCATGTCGAGTGGCAGTCCGTTGCGCAGGCAATAGATCAGGCGGTAATCCATGATAAAATCCATGCCGCCATGTCCACCTACTGTCCGTGCCAATTCGCCCACTTCTTTAATAATAGGATGTTCATATTCCTTGAGCAACGCCTCCATGTCTTCGTATTTCATGGCCGTATGTGCGTTCGGTTCTAAAGCCAATTGTTCCTGAGGATATTTCTGAGCAAAACCTTTGGTGCCGCTCACTAAATGTATACGGCTGTATGGGCGCGGGCTAGCTACATCATGCTGTATCATGATCGACTTGCCTTTAGTGGTTTTCACCAGGGTGGTACTCATGTCTCCCATCTTATATTCCCTCTTGGCTTCGTCGGAATTTTCGCCAAAACGTTCTTTCGCGTAAACGGTCATATTAAACTGGTTGCTCGACATCGATACTAAGTGTTCCATCTTGTCGCCGCGATGAATGTTCAAAATCTGACAAATAGGACCTAAACCATGTGTGGGATAAATATTACCGTTATTTTCTTCATTTTCTGTCAGGCGCCAGTAGTTCCAGTAGCCTGAAAGTCTTGGGAATCTCGGCCTTGCATTTTCATTGCCGGGTTCGTAAGTATCGCCTTCCCGTAAGCGCGGGTTAAAGTTTAGTTCGCGCAAATCATGAATATAAGCGCCTTCCACATGTACTACTTCTCCGAACAGACCTTTTTGCGCCATGTGCAAAGTAGCCATTTCAAAGAAATCGTAACAACAGTTTTCCAACTGGATGCAATGGCGACGAGTGCGTTCAGCAGCATTCACCAACTGCCAGCACTCGTCCATTGTTCGGGCGATGGGAACTTCTACAGCCACATGCTTACCCTGTTCCATAGCATACACAGCCATAGGGGTGTGCAAGAACCAGGGCGTACATACATAGACCAAATCAATGTCATCGCGTTCGCAAACCTTTTTCCAGTCTTCTTCTCCGGAATATGCCGATGCTTCCGGTCGACCGTTCCTTTTCAGAATATCCTGTACCCTGTCGATATTGTACTGTTCCAGGTCGCAAATGGCCTTAACCTCAATACCTTCGATAAACATGAAACGCGATACAGCGCCCGGGCCGCGCTGGCCAAGGCCAATAAAAGCAACACGAACAGTAGGAATAGATTCGCAACGCAAACCGATCACATCAGTTTGTCCTGCAGGACGAGGCGGTTCAGCCGAAATGGAATCAGCGCCACGTTTTACCGGGCAGGCAGATGAATTGTTGCTGCATGACATCAGCGAATAGCCCATCATAGCAACAAAAAGAAACAAAATAAACTTTTTCATATTAATAAGGATTTGATAATTTGATTTTAGCGTGCAATATTAGTTATAAGAAACGATTTTAACAATTTTTTTTATGATTTGTAGATAATTTTATGATTTAGTTATATTTTTAATCAAAAAAACATTATCTTTACGGCAAATTCAATTATATCATTCATCTTTTAAAAATTATCATTATGAGCAAACAAATTTCTCGTCGCCACTTTATCGGTATGACTGCTACAACAGCTGGAATGTTTACCGTCGTTCCCGGTTATGCCGTGAGTGGTCTTGGATATGTCGCCCCGAGCGACAAACTCAACATTGCCGGTATCGGTATAGGAGGCAAAGGCAGTGTCAATCTCAACAACATGAAGTCGGAAAACATCGTTGCCTTATGCGACATTGACCGGCAATATGCTAAAAATTGTTTCGACAGTTTCCCCGACGCCAAACAGTATGTGGATTATCGCAAAATGTTCGACGAGATGAGCAAAAGCATTGATGCGGTGGTTATTGCCACGCCCGACCACACTCATGCCGTCTGTGCAATGGCTGCCATGCAACTGGGTAAACATGTATATGTACAAAAACCGCTGACACACTCGGTGTACGAGTCGCGGATATTACTCGATGCCTCGCGTCGTTATAAAGTAGTGACGCAGATGGGTAACGAAGGCCACAGCAACGACGCGGTGAGCGAAGTTTGTGAATGGATATGGAGCGGCGCCATTGGCGAGGTTACCCGCGTAGACGCCTGGACTGACCGGCCTATTTGGCCGCAGGGATTGACCCGTCCCGAAGAAGGTATGTGGGTGCCTGATCATATTGACTGGGATTTGTTCATCGGCCCGGCAGCCATGCGTCCGTATCATCGCGCATACCATCCCTGGGATTGGCGCGGATGGTGGGATTTTGGCACCGGCGCACTTGGCGATATGGCCTGCCATGTACTCGATGTTGTCTTTTCGGCTATGAAGCTGGGACATCCCGCATCGGTTGAAGCATCCTCGACAGCCATTAATACCGAAAGCGCTCCGGTAGCTTCCGCTATCCAGTATGATTTCCCCGCAAGAGCAAAGGAAGGAAACGTCAACATGCCTGCCGTTACGGTGTATTGGTATGACGGCGGTTTGTTGCCGCGCCGTCCCGAAGGAATACCCGATGGCGAAGAGATGGGTACGGGCAACAACGGCGTGATCTTTCACGGATCGAAAGGAACGCTGGTTTGTGGGAACTACGGTGAAAAATATCGTCTGTTGCCGTCCAACAAATTTGCCAACACGCTAAAGCCGACAGCACGTCTGCGCCGTGTGGGGATGAGTCACGAAATGGATTGGGTGCGTGCCTGTAAAGAATCGCCCGAAAATCGTGTTTTGCCATTGTCAAATTTCGAATATTCGGGGCCGCTCAACGAAATGGTAGTGATGGGCAATCTGGCTGTGAGACTGAAAAGCCTGAACAAAAAACTTGCATGGGATGGCATCAACATGCGAATCACCAATTTGTCGGATTCAGACGTTGTTAGAATAGCCAACGGTATTCCCCGACAGGAGCCGCGTCGGGTAACCATCAACGCCAAACAGGCTGCGGAAGAATACATACGGCATACCTACAGGCAAGGCTGGTCGCTGAGTGTTTAACCACTAACCTCGCTTACCTTTAGGTAGTCTATTCCGATTTTGGCAAACAGTTTCCGGGTTTTATCGGTTATTTTGGTTCGACGCCAGTAGTATGCCATCATAGCGATAAAATTGGCAAAATTATGGGTTAATCACCACGGCGCACCAAAAAAAAGAGGCTTAAAAAACAGCCTCTTTTTCAATCGCTTATAGAATCGCTTACAGTTTGTTCAATTCCTGCCATATCAATGCGCTGGCGCCCAGAATGGCTACATTTCCTTCTGCAAGTTGTGACAGTTCAATGGGTATTTTACCTTGCCAAATTTTGAGCAGGTTCTTTTCGAAACTTTCACGAGTGGGTTTGAGAATATAGTCGCCCGATTTAGCTAAACCGCCGAACAGGAATATTTTCTCAGGAGCAGTATGCGCCACAGAATCTGCCAGTTTAATACCCAGTATTTCGCCTGTGATTTGGAAAGCCTCCAGAGCAATTTTGTCGCCACGGGTTGCCGCCTGATAAATGATTTCAGAGGTCAACTGGTCGAACGAATATTTAGTCAGTTCGCTGTTTCCGTTATATTCGGCAAGTAATTCCAAAACAGTGCGTTTAATACCGGGAGCACTCACGTATGCTTCCAGACAGCCGCGACGTCCACAACCACACAAACGACCATTGTCTTTTGCACGCACGTGTCCTATTTCACCAGCAAAACCGTCGCTTCCGTACACCAACTCGCCATTGACGACCACGCCGCTACCCAACCCCGTGCCCAGGGTGAAGAGGATGAAATCTTTCACATCTTTCGCACCGCCGTATATCATTTCGCCAATAGCAGCAGCATTGGCATCATTAGTCACAGCAATAGGCATTTTGAAATACTCTCCAAGCAAAGCAACCAAATATACCACTTTACCATGCGCCCATTTCAGGTTAGGCGCAAATTCGATACTTCCGCTTTTGTAATTGCCATTGGGCGCACCTATACCAACACCCTTTATGCTAATTGAATTTCCCAGTTCCTGAATTGCTTTGTTGACTGCACCACTCAAACTGGCAAGATATACGTTTACATCATCCGTCTGATCGGTAGGAACCGAACCCTCCAATAATACATTGCCTACGCGGTCGATAATACCAAACTTGGTAAACGTCCCTCCGATGTCTATACCTACTACTGCATCTTTCATGTTGTCTATTGATTTATTGTTTAATGGTTTTGTTTATTATTAATTTTCAATTTTCATTTGTCAATCAAGAAAACGGGTGGTTTTCCTGCCTTTCTGCGGTTTTTGAAAACGCGCGGAAAGCATGACTTCATGGGTGTTTCCTGCAAGTGGCGATGCAAGTCCGACGGAACGATCGTAAGCATATCCGACACGGAACATCCCATACTCAACGCCACACATTGCCGCAAATGAATTATCGGGACGGAAAGATACGCCTAACCAGTAACTTTTCTGATAATAAGCGGTAATATTGATATCTATAAAATTACTGTAATTAACATATCGGTACATGATGCCGGATGCTAAGTCGAGATCATTATTTATCGCTACACGGTAACGCAAATAACCGTAAATTTCCCTTCCCGGTTTAGCATCAATATAATTCTTTTCATATATTCCTGTTATTGGGTCGGTGATGATTTTCGAACCTTGGGAACCTGAATTGAGCAAATGTGTGACCGATGTGCCAAAAGTAATCCCAAACGCATTAAATTCAAGACCTGTATTAAAATCGGCAGAAGTTCGCGACAATTTGTCCGGCCATGTTCCCTTTTCATCTTCCTCGCTCAGGATGTTTCGTGTCGGATCCCAGTTATTATTGTACATCCCTCCCGACAACCCCAGCGAGAGTAACATTTTTTCAGTCAGGTCTATATGGTAAGCATACGATAAACAAGCATCTACTGTTTGTCGGCTCACGCCAAGCTTATCGTGCATCAGGCTAAAACCCAGACCTGACTGGATGGTATTGAAATAACTGTGCGCATTCAGGATATTTGTCGTTGGCGCATTATCAAAACCTACCCATTGCATTCGTCTGAGCAGATACACATCCACGTTGTTGCTGTTACCCGTAGCGGCCGGGTTCATATTGATCCGCGAAAGCCACTGCTGGGTCAGGAAAATATCCGACTGTCCGTAAGCAACTGACCCAGTGATAAACAAAAGTACCCAAAGCACATTTCTTATGAAATACATCTCACCCAATTTGACGCCAAAGATAAAGAATATTTTGATATATATCATAAAACAAGTATTTTTTTTAAAATTTGTAGGGTTGGTCATCATTTTATCTCCCACGGTTTCTTTACTTTTATGACAACGATTTCAAAAACATTTCCCTAATCATTTATCACTCAAATCATCACAAATGAAAACGTGCTTAAGTAAAAAAGTCAAAATTTTTAACTGCCAATTCAAACAAAAAGACTAATTTTGCCTTTTTTCAAGATGGTATGACCATGGAAGAATTGCAAAGGATAAAGCAGCGTTTTGGTATCATTGGAAATACTCCGGCGCTCAACAGGGCGATAGATATTGCCATGCAGGTGGCGCCTACCGATCTGTCGGTACTTATCACCGGTGAAAGTGGGGTTGGTAAGGAAGTTTTTCCGCAAATCATCCATCAGAACAGCGCCCGCAAACACGGCCAGTACATTGCGGTGAACTGCGGCGCAATACCCGAAGGGACCATTGATTCGGAACTTTTCGGACATGAAAAAGGTTCGTTTACGGGAGCACTTGACCATCGCAAGGGGTATTTTGAGGTGGCCAACGGGGGCACCATCTTTCTTGACGAGGCGGCCGAATTACCGATGGCTACACAGGTTCGCTTGCTGCGCGTGCTCGAAACCGGTGAATTTATTAAGGTTGGTTCGTCGAAAGTACTGAAAACCAATGTCAGGGTGATCGCCGCAACCAATGTCAACATTCAGGAAAGCATTGTACGGGGCAAGTTTCGCGAGGATCTGTATTACCGCCTGAATACGGTTCCGATTCACGTACCGCCGTTGCGCGACCGATCGAATGATATTTACCTGCTGTTCAAAAAATTTGCGCTCGATTTTGCTGAAAAATACCGTATGCCTGCTGTCCAACTCGACGACGAAGCGCAAGCAACACTGGTATCGTATCATTGGCCGGGAAATGTTCGTCAGCTAAAAAACATCGCCGAGCAGATTTCCGTGATTGAGCACCAACGCGAAATCAACGCCGATATACTGAGGAGTTATTTGCCCGGCCATTCTCCCAATCTGCCGGCTCTGTATCATAAAACCGACGATATGTCGTTTTCAACGGAACGTGAGATACTTTACAAGATACTGTTCGACATGCGTAATGATGTGAACGAGTTGAAAAAACTCATGTCTGAAATCAGGAATGAAACCGACAGTGACGAAACAAAAATATACGGTAAACCATACAACAAAATAGACGTAATTGCTCAAGGCACAGCTCACACATCATACGAAACAGCCGGTTCGTCGAAAAAAGGAATGGAGATTGAAGATACCGAAGAAATTAACGACGAATCACTGTCGTTGTCGGATAAGGAAGCCGAATTAATCAAAAAAGCTCTGGAAAAACATGATGGTCGTCGCCGAAATGCCGCACTGGAATTGGGTATTTCAGAACGAACGCTATATCGTAAAATTAAAGAATACAATTTGGAATGAAAGGAAGTATTACAGGAATATTATTTGCTCTTTTGGCATTCGTTTCCGTCACTTGCGGAAAAGTGACTTTCAACATGTCGGGCGCTTCTATCGGGAATGCCAAAACATGTCAGGTCGGTTATTTCGAAAATCGCGCAGATATTGTCATCCCCAGTCTGAGTGCGCAAATGACCGACGCTCTGAAAGACAAGATACAGTCCAGCTCCAGCCTGCGGTTGGTGAATAATAACGCCGATGTTATATTCGAAGGCGAAATCACAGGATACAATATTCAGCCGCAGCAAATCACGCCAGCAACAGGGAGACCGGCACAAGACAGGCTGACCATTACTGTAAAAGTGAAATTCACCAACATGCTGGAATCCGACAAAAGTTATGACAAATCGTTTTCCCGTTTTCAGGAAGCTCCCTCCGGAAGCATAAGCTCTAATGCAGATCAGTTGGCGGGATTAATCCTTGAGGAATTGATGGAAGATATTTATAATGAAGCGTTCGCTAACTGGTAGTTTGAGGTTTCCTGTTTCAGGTTTCAGGTTTATCTTTTGTTGATGTCAACTGCTTAGATAAACTACTTTTTTCTCATTGAAAAACAGTTCGGTAAAAAAATCGCTTATCGGAAAAATGATCGTGCGATCGCGATAGGGAAGAAGTTCGGCTGTGAGGTCGCCGCCTTTGAGGAAGAACATGCCATTGGGCAGAGGATGCCGATTGAGTTTCAAAAATTTATCCTTCATCCAGGGAAGAAAAGCAGAAAGTGAAGTTACGGCACGACTGACCACAAAATCGTATGTGCCTGTCAAATGCTCGGCACGTATATGTTGCGTGGCGATATTTTGCAATTGCAGCGCTCCGGCTACAGCATCCACCACTTTCAATTTTTTACCGATGGAATCAATCAAGTGAAAATGCGTTTCAGGAAAAAAAATCGCCAGAGGTATTCCCGGAAAGCCGCCGCCCGTACCCACATCAAGTACTCCTGTGCCGGGTACAAAACTGATAATCTTGGCAATGGCCAATGAATGCAACACGTGACATTCGTATAAATGGTCGATGTCTTTTCGCGAAATTACGTTGATACGCTTGTTCCATCCGGCATACAAACTGCCCAGCATGGCAAACTGCTCCGCCTGACGAGTGGTAAGTTCAGGGAAATATTTATTTAGATTCCGTGGTTCCATAATTCAAGCATTTCACAATTCAAAATTTAATAAATGATTCAAAATTTTGAAATCGTCGAATTTTGAAATCGATCACGGTTGAATCTGGTTTTCTTTTAAAACGCTTTGTAATAGTTCGCGGGCGCGGAATAGTTGCGCTTTCACTGTGCCGATGGGTAAGCCCATCTCTGCGCTGATTTCTTCGTATGTATATTCGTAAAAATAACGTAATTCGACTAATTTCCGATAACGGGGTTTAAGTTTGGCCACGATGGAACGTAACATCAATACTTTTTGTTCCGAGATCAGGCTTTCTTCGGGCGTGGGTTGTTCAGACCGGATATTTACCGGTACGGCGTCGGCATCGCGTAACGTTTCGTCAATGGATACATTGTTGAGTTTTTTCTTACGCATAAAATCAATTGCATTATTGGACGCAATCTTAAATAGCCAGGTACTAAAAGCAAAGTTGGCCGTATATTGTCTGATATTCTTAAATGCTTTGCCAAATGCCTCGATAGTAAGGTCTTCGGCATCTGATGTATTATTGACCATTTTCAGTAACATATAGTAGATAGCATCGCGGTAACGCTCCATCAACTCGGCGTAAGCTTTCTGATCGCCATTAATAGCCTGCTGAATCAATTCAGCATCTAATTGAGCCTTAGACGATAATGAATCTAATTTTACTTCCATTTGTTGTACTTTGAAGAAATCCAGTTTACCAGTTTAATCGATCGGATATGTGCTGCAAAACTATTGAGTTTAAAAACAGAGATTTACGATATTCCGGATGAGGTGTAAATTGTTTTTCCTCATACCACACAACCCTCAGGCAAACTATCAGAAAACACATCAACTGTATAACAAATACAAATGCTAACGCAAAGAGCGCAAGAACAATACAGGTAAAATTATCTGACTGATATAAGAACTCCACTTAACCTCATTAAAAAACGGTGCAAGGTATGGCGATTTTTGTTATAAACCAAAAAAAATGACAGATTTATTTGTCGTTTTAGTTTTTTATTAATTTCAACAATACTAATTCTCCATTACTCTGATGAATCGACAAAATGTATACACCTGTTAATTTTTACCTGTCCGTAAATACTTTATGCATTATTTTATTCAGTTATCCACGAGTGTTCCCTGCTATACCTCATCATCTGCTCGGCATATCCTTCGGTATAGTCCAGCGTTACGTCGGTGATGTTGCCTTGCGCATCGGTGACAGGCCGGTAGACGGGATTGACAAATCCGCGGTAAGGCGAAATATTCAACTTTTTATACCGCTCCAATATTTCTTCATGCAGTTTCGGGTCTATCCTGATGGCGTATGTTTCCACTAATTTTTCAGCCGCCTGAAGGTCGCCTTCGGATTTGATGCGTT
>Ga0123354_10011185_pt1:0-12500 | contig 13846 bp, 6 predicted proteins | sample TergutLab28metaG_2_FD_97872 | JGI IMG/M metagenome (GOLD analysis project Ga0123354, IMG submission 97872) | Labiotermes labralis P4 segment gut microbial communities from Petit-Saut dam, French Guiana - Lab288 P4 | ecosystem: Host-associated > Arthropoda: Insects > Digestive system >... | reverse complement strand
TTTTCGTAAGTAAGACGTATGACGGTTCTGTTTCAGTCATCTGGTATGCTTTCTTTCTCACAAGTCTTGCTCAGTATTTGATATATACAACTGCACAACGTTTTCCTTTCCCTGGCCTTTATAATTCAGTTGGGATGGCTTTCCATACATTCTTGGAACTCTTCTGAGACTGTTGGATCTATTTCACATTCCTCGCTCCTCTGATCTATTCCTTTTGGAAATACTGAATTCTGATTTTAGGTCAACTGACGGAAATAGTCCTTCCAAGTTTCCGAAATATAATTTCTTCGCTAATGATTTTTCTCTTACTCCGGACAAGATCTGTTCTGGGGTTATAGTCCTCTCTCAGGAATTTAACTTCCACATAAGTTGTGTGATATGTTAGTTTCAAAATCTTCTTCATTTGAAGTATCTGGCTGTTAAAAAAATTCACGGTATTTTATTTCATATTTTATCGGCTACTCTCCTTACTTCTTTGTATCCTTCTTGTCTATTTATAGTTGCTCTTTCTACTAATATCCCATTTTTCTTGTTTTTGAACTCTGTGGCTTGCCTAACAGTCCTTCTCATTTCCTTCTCGTGGAGGATATTTACTGTGGTACCCTAATGTACTATCTCTTCGGCAGCTGTTAGAACCCTAGCCTGTCTTTCTTTCCACATTTCTTCAATGGAATTCTGTAAACTTAATGTATTGTTGGGTGAGGTTCTCGGTAATTTTACATCGCATATCTTCTAACTATCCAGCCTATTTGAGGAAAACTATATTATGTTTGGAATAGCGTATTCATTGCATTGATTCTTTATTATTGTTTTTACATCCATATTTAATCTGGACAAGATGGTGGTCAGAGTCAGTTCTGGCACCTTGAAATGAGCTTATGTCTAATGTACTATTTGCAAACCGCTGTCTGCTGCCGAACAGGTTTTTTTTTTTGTGGGTATGTTTGGGAGGAAAATATTTTGAGTTTATCACAATATTTTTTACTGCCTGCGAATTCAGCCTCTTCCTGCTACCGTCTGACGTGCCACATGCGCCTGTAGTTCTACTTTCCATTTATTTTCCAAATTTCGAATTCAGATTACCTAACATCAAATTCGTGTCACTGGTTCGTGCCGAACTGTAGGCTCTTTCCAGTTGTTGATATAACTCTTCGTCTACCTCATCTTCCTTACATCCGTTGAAGCAACATTCATCAGCCTTTCTTAATTATGAAGGTACAAATTATCTGGACTCGGTGGCGCAGTTGGTTGAGGCACTGCGCTACAAGCCGGAAGATCGCGGGTTCGATTCCCGATAGTGTCACTGGAAATTTTCATTGACATAATCCTTCCGGCCGCACTGTGGCCCTGGGGTCGACTCAGCCTCTAATAGAAATGAGTATCAGAAATGTTTCCTGGGTGGTAAATGCGGCCGGTGCGTAGGGCTGACAACGTTGCATCTTCATGTACTGTTTGTCTTTAGGGAGCCTCAACCTTCTGGAACCCTCAGGGTCTGTCCAGGACTCTAATGGGATTGCTTTACCTTTTTCTTTTACAGATTATCTCTTTGATTGGTTTAAAATCCAGAACGCCATTTTTTAACTGTTTCTTCATAACAAAAGTTATATGAAGTTCTTTGTCCCCCCCCCTCCCCTCCCGTTCTTTGCACTGTAGCAAATAGTATTAGTCTTTAAATCTATTATGCCATTTCCTACCCATCTTATCTATTGTAGACATGTATTTTAATTGTGTATTTAATAAGGTGTTGTAGTAGGACTTTTCCCTTCCAGGTATGTTCAGTGTTCTGATATTCCATGTGATAAAATCATGTCCCCATTCCGTTCCCTAAATCCTTTCCCTTTTGAATTCCCATTCTGAGGGTTCACTCTAGTTTTTTTTTCCCCCTGGAAATGCTTACAACCCGTGCTTCATCAAACGGTATATCACGGGATATTTACAGTGCTTATGCACAAGCTTGAGTAATTTAACAGTGTTCTTTATAGCTGTGTTATTAGAATTATAGTAATGTTAACGAGGGAGTTGTTATGGAATCTGGTCGCTTTTTGATTGATCTTGCAGCACGTGGAAGATGGATTTGAGTGACCTGGAGACGTCGACTGTGTTTATGTGGTATTGCTTTATCAGAGGAAGGGGATATTTTGTAGTACCGTTAGTCGTTCTTTCGAGAAAAGACTGCATTCTACCATGAGATGTCGCGCAGTTAGTTCGGTCTTCTCAGGGCAGGTACAGAGTGGTGTGGGCGCCTTTTGAATTTTATTAAGCAGCCGTGATTTGTTAGAAGTTGTGTGAGGGTGTAATTTGGCCAGAGGGGGAGGGACATTCTGTGGAAGATGGAGGGAATGAGTGGTTTAGTGTGGGAGGTTTTTTCGAAGTTTACATATGTTGCGTTCCAGATTTTGGTGTAATAGTCTTCCAGTAGTTGCTTCCCTTTGGACACTGGTAGAGAGTCGTAGGTGGTGGTGGGGTTGTAGCTCGCTACTGTTTTGGCCAGGTAGTCTGCACTCTCGTTTCCTTTCAGTCCTGTGTGCCCTTTTATCCAGTGGAAGGTGATCAAGGTGGTCGTCCTTAGTTCGATTATTTTCCTTCTAGTGTCGACGGCTAGGGGATGAGTAGAATGCTTATTAACGATGGCAAGTAATGCTGCTTTTGAATCGACATTGATTGCATTGGAGGCGGTTTTCTTCCGTTGGTTCAGGATCCAGTCCACTGCCATGCCGATGCCGCGGAGTTCGGCTTGAAATACCGTACATTCGATATTCAGTTTCTGGGTTCCATTATGTTTTTCTCTGGAGTTTTTAACCGCTACCTTGCCTGCCCCTACATGGTGTTCGGTTTTGGAGCCATCTGTATAGACAGAGACTTCTGTTGTACCTTCCACGTCTGTCAGTTCGGCGTGTGTAGCTGTCGGCTGGGTAGATTCCTCTCTCTTTAATGGGGGATTCAATTCTCTTTAGCTGGGCTATAACCGCGTTCGTGGGTAGGCCTTTGGAGATTGCTCTTTTATCTTTATATAAGTTGAGTGCTTGGTCTATGGGCATTAGCCCCGCGATTTCTGAGAGTGCCTCTAGTGAGACTGTCCTGTAGGCCTTCGTTAGGAATATGAGGGAAGGTCTCTGAATTTGTATCAATTTGTTCTTTGCGCGTTTGGATACCGAGCTGTGCCAAGCCTCTGCCGCGCATGTGATGGTGGTGAGAATGTCGTGTTTGTATACTGTTACAAGGTTGGCGTATGATAAACCCCATGTTGCTTTGGAGCATCTGGCGAGGTTGTTACGAATGCACAGTAGCTTATTCTCTAAGTATTGTGTGTGAGGAAACCAGTCCATCTTGCAGTCTAGCATAATTCCCAGATATTTCATTTTTGAGACAACATTTATTCCCCATGAAGTTATTTTGGGACTGGTTTTTTATATGTCTCTGTTTCTTATAAACATAGGTATTAGTGCCGTTTTGTCTTCAGAAATCTCTAGCATGTGTTTCTTGCACCAATCCTCTACGATTCGGAGTGTGTTTACCGCCGTTGTGAGGACGGCTGAGTGGGAGAGGCCCTGTATCATTAGCAGTATGTCGTCAACGAATGTTACAATTTCTAGGTTTGGTGCCTTGGATAATAATAATACCATTAGGTCACTGATGATAATGTTCCATAGGGTTGGGCCCGAGACCGACCCCTGCGGGCAGCCTCTGGTGACGCGTTTAGAGCACGCGTCTTCTCCTATTCTGATGTGAGCGTTGCGGTCTTGTAAAAAGTCCTTCACGATGCTGTAGATGTTCGTTGGACATTTTAAGTCCCAGATTGTGGCTAGTATTCCGGGGTGCCAGGCGTTATCGAAGGCATCTGCAATGTCGAGTGTTACTAGGCAGCACTTTAAACCCAGTTTGCGGCCGCGGCGAACAAATTCCATGACCACATTTATTGCATCCGCTGTGGACCTGCCAGTTGTGAAACCATATTGTTGTGGTGGGATTTGTCCGGTGGCCTCCAAGAAATTGTTGAGCCTCCCGATCATAAATTTTTCCAGAAATTTGCCTGGGAATGACAGCAGACTAATGCCGCGATACCCTTCTACCATGTGGAGTTTGCTCTTGTCCGTCTTTGGGATGGCTATTACGCTCACCCTTTTCCATACTGTAAGGAAACATCCTAGAAGGAAGCATTTGTTTAGGAGTGTTGTCCAGAATGTGGGTAGGATCTTATGCATTCCTTTTATAATAACTCCGTCAATTCCATCCGGTCCGGGACATTTTTTGTCCTCCGGGTTTTTATAACTTCGTCCACTTCATGGTTCTTGATGTTTGGTACTGCCTGGGAGGCTGGGGGTTCTGATCCTGATACTTGCGCCCTAATGTTCTTTTGTTGTACGCTGTCCTGCGCTGTGAGGTCGTCGGGGAAGAATTTGTTGAGGAGGGCTTTTGCCCTCTCCTTTGCTGATGATGTTACCGACCCGTCTAGAAGGTTTAGCGAGGAGGGGGCTAAGTGTCCTGTGAAGGCAGCTTTACACCTTTTGTACATTTTCCAAGGTGAGCTTCGGGCGTTTTCGGTACAGAATTCCTTCCAGGAATCCTGCTTGGCTTTAAGAATTTCTGCTTCTTAATGGTTTTTTAATTCTTTAAAACGTGTTTACTTGAGGTTTCTTGACATGGGATGTTTTACGAGGAGGGTTTTCCAGCCCCTAGCCCAACCCTTGACCTGGAGGACCTGGTCTCAGTATTTATGAACCCCGGAGACAGGTAGTCCAGCTATACACCTCCGCATTGGGTAGCTCGGTACTTCGGGAGCGCCACTTCCCTTACAATAACTGTGAGCTCTTGAGGGGAAAATTTAGGATTGCGTATATATAACTCGACATTAATTTCTTCAATATTCTTATTTGTCGTTGTCACAAGTAATTTGATTCTTTTCCGTGACCCAAAAATATTGCCAAAATTCATCCTCCAATTACCCACCCGCAATGAGCCAAGTAGGCTATTTTGCTGTATCCACTCTGTATTTCTTCTGTTACTCCTACTAATTCACCGTAGTTAGGAACACTCTTATGCTCACAGCACGCTCAGTTTTAGATACAGCATCCACCATGTGATTCATCTTCAAACGTGCAGCACACAAGTCTTCATAATACAGTATGCAGTGAAAGCTACGCAAAGAGAGCTGTCAAACTCACATTTTTCTTTAACACGCTTCTGTTAACCGCCACAGCTCTGTCGCTGTCACTAAATAACCCACCCCTTTTCTCCCAAGGCAGTTGGTATTAGCAGTCAATTCAGAAAAAGAAACTTCGTCAGCTGGTATTCTTATTGTCGTGTGGACGCCTAATCATTATGTGTAAGCCCTCAATAACATTTTGAATAAATACAGCAAACTACTAATTTATTTAACACCCATTACATGCAACTGACATTTCCACACAATGTTTACATACTTCTTTAAGCTGACATTGTACATTCACAGCCAAGTCATTTACACTATCAGCCACTGCGTTTGCGGAGAGATACCTTCCAGAAGTTGCTGTTGCCAGAGCGATGTCTTCTAAATCCCTTCACAACTTACCACCATAAATGTTGTCAGTAGTTTTGCAATCACTATTGCGCACGAGCTGTATCTTCTACGTGCGAACCGATAATAATATAAGTAGGGGATTTCCAGTGAAAGCATAACAAATATTTTGAACTTCTTGAGCTCAAGACGAGAAGCATTTATAGGAATCGCAGTGAGAAGGAGTCGGACGCAAGTTGACGTAGAGCGCAGCGTGTCTGAGACCAGTGAGGCATAGGGCAGTGCGATTTTTGAAGCAAGTACTAAATTTTAACGAATATCATCCCGCTGTGTTGTTAACAGACCAAAAATTGAATAAATATCTGCCAAACACAATTAATTCTATTTATTATATAGAACTAAATGTTTCGACCTACATCTGGTCATCCTCAGGTTCACAACTGGTCTGTAAAACATACTGAGAAAGAAATACATATTAACAAATGCACAAAAGCAATTATAATTATTGATATTATTAAAAATTGTTAATGTCATAAGCAGGAATGATATGCTTGTGTGGATAAGTGAAATAAATACGTAAACAATACTTGTATCGTTTGTGGTAGAGTCTTCATCTACACACATTGTTCCTGTTTATAAAGATAAAATTTTAACATTATTTTAAATTATTTTAATTGATATTTATGGATTTGCATATCGTATACATCTTCCTTCATATGTTTAAAGATGGATTGTGAAACTAAGGATGACCTGAGATAGGCAGAAACAAGTAGTCATATATTATAAATAGGATTTTGTTGTGTTTGGCCAGGTATTTATTTAATTTTTTTAGTAAGTACGTAAATGTTGAAGACGAGCGCTGAAATAATATCAAGTTACAGAGCAGTTGTCCAGAACTACAAAATGTGTTTCAGTTTTCAACTGTAATAAATTCAGGCTAGGGAATATGTATATTTTTCACCTTCATATTTGTACCATATATTATCATATCAAGTTCCTTATTTAGAAGCTAATGCTTCATAAAATGATCAAGAACTTTTGCACTTTTTACAAAATCTCACATTCACAAGATTGAGCCACTCAAGGTTACTGTGAGTCACTTCAACTAGTTCCGCACCCTCATATCACATTCCCTCCATTATTCTGCCAATGAAGCGTATTTTAGCTCAGTACCACAAGCTTTACATCCTCGTATCATATTTCATTTAGAAGTCAATCACTGCAAAGTATGGTATGTCAGTTCCAAAAGCCCAACACCCTCATATCACATTCCCTTCACAAGTCAGCCACTGGAACCTATGGTGAGTCAGTTCAACCAGTTCCACAAACTCATATCACATTCCCTTCACTATTCAGCCACTGGAACCTGTGATGAGTCAGTTCAATCAGTTCCACAAATTCATATTATATTCCCTTCACTAGTCAGCCACTGGAACCTATGGTGAGTCAGTTCAACCAGTTCCACAAACTCATATCACATTCCCTTCACAAGTCAGCCACTGGAACCTATCGTGAGTCAGTTCAACTAGTTCCACAAACGCATATCACATTCCCTTCACAAGTCAGCCACTGGAACCTATGGTGAGTCAGTTCAACCAGTTCCACAAACTCATATCACATTCCCTTCACTAGTCAGCCACTCGAACCTATGATGAGTCAGTTCCAGTAGCTCCACACCTCTTATCGCGTTACTGTACGGTCCACTCAATATCTTCGTCTCACCCCTGTGATCTACCGACCGAAACTGTTTTATAGAAGCCCACAACGTTCTTTTCAAAAACACAAAATCTGAAATCATTCCTGACTGTAACATTGACATGTTTCTCTCTGTATTCCAGGAAGCCTATGCCGAATGATTCTGTTTGGCCGACCTACACGAAGGAACACCCAAAATACTATATACTGAACGCAGAGAAATCTGGCACAGGAAAGGGTCCACGAACCACAGCTTGTGCTTTCTGGAACGACTTCCTTCCGAGGCTCAAGAACCAACCAGGTGCGTTACTGCGGTGTAGGACACACTTACAGGAGGTCCAAGTTACGTAATTATGTTCATCCTCAGGTCGCCTACTCAGTTACTTCCATCAACTCTTCTTAGTACTACAAATTCTCATGCCTTACAGGAAGGATGTGAGATTATTAAATGTGTACCGTTCTTGTTTGTATAAAAAATATTGGCAATGTGTCAGTTTTCAGATATCTTACCGGAGAAAAACGCATATAGCCGTTAGTAAGGAGAACATTCTAGACTCTCCAGCAAAATTTGTACGATTCACAGTTAATTTTACAGCAGTCGCGCTGCTTTCCAGATATTCTCCCTCATATTTGTGGCACGTATCATACCCTGACACGCAATTTGACATTCCTTGCTGACAGAACATCATGACCTGTTTTATCAACCATGACGCCACTTCCGTTTCCATCTCGCGATTATCTTTAAACTTAAAGCAACCGAAGTCTGCTTCAAACCTGAAAACATAGAAATCTTTCGGCGCCAGATCAGGACACTAAGCGATGTGTTCCAAGAATTCCCTCAAGAAGAACTGCAAATATTGTAAAGTGTGGCCTAGGGTTACCATGCAGCTGCAGACAAGTAGAACTGAGTAGTCCAGTAGAAATGACCGCTCGTAAAGTCTCAGTGTTGAACAGTATGCAGCACGCTGATAGTTGTAAACTTATCCCTGAAATCTGCCAAAAAATTATCTCTATGGGCGAAAATCGCTATAACCACTCCACTGTAATCGAATTGCAGTCTGATGATCGCGTGGACAAAAGTTTCGATTCCAAGCTGGCATGCACTGTTGACACAGTAAGTTTATGAAGCTTCCTTGCCTCCTGTGAAAATTTTTCCAGAAAATTGTTGATTATTGATAGAGTATCATTGCTAGAATTACAGGGCACAAGCGATGATTTATGTTTTGTCTTCAGACAGTCCGAGTGCACATCCTTCGTGGAATTACTGAGTGATGTTGACAAATGTTCATGCCAAAATTCAATACGAAAACATTCCTATTGATTCAAGTTTCATTTCCGAAGAATGTCTCGCCCTGTGTACTGCGTGCTGTTCCTGGGGCGGCCACTTCTATTACCATCCGCCCCACTTACTTTCCCGGCTCAAAACTGGACGCACATATAGCTGCATTCTGGTGACTCATTACACCTTCTCCATAGACATTCAACAACTGGTGCTGAGTTTCTGATGCGAAGACAGTTCTTTCATTATGGAATCAAAAACTACACTAACCCCATATTTGGACCACTATTTCAGCTGAATTAACATTCATAGCTCCAAACAGGGGTGACAAACTCCCCTGGTATAGTCACAGTCAGTCTTGGTTCGTTTGTTACAATATTAGAGCCATTTAAACTTATTTTCTGACCAATTTTTATTTATGTCAAGAGAGCAGGGGAGACTCCTTCGTGTTTGATAGGCCTTGCGCGGTAACCAGTTACGCTTGCGAAAGTTTCGTGTTTCTTTCGCTCAGACCCTCTGCAAATTGCGCCATGTCTAGTCCCTGCAAAGTCTGTTATTTTTCATTATGCAGTAATCAACCAGTCACTACGTACTACATGATACGAGTTGTCATCAGCGTCGTCAAATATATTAAGCACCTAAAGTAAGAAATAGGCGTTATTGTTGTATGACAATTCGACACTGGAAAGGGATTTCATCCTGATTTAGTACTGACCACATTCTGTAAACTTTGTACCATATACACCGTAGGGAAATTTTGGTGTACTGAATTACTCTGCTCTTACAATTACTGTAAAAGTGGTAAATAATAAAGTGAGAATAACGAATTCTGTATGTTTTGAGATCTTAGGGAGAAGAACTGAGGAAATAGACTTTCCGAAGTGCAATATCCCAAAAAGAGTGTCCGAAACTAAACTAAGCATAGCACTTTCAAGGTACGCACTTCCTTCTGAGACACTGATTTCTGTAATCACGGCACATGTCAAATTGTACTTACTGACACTTTTAGGTCCTAATTCTTTGTTCCGTAAAATAAATTACGTATTTTCCATGTTCTTGAAACCCTTCTTAGTATAGGGCAGGGCGAAAAATAGGAAGATCGCATTAATTTTAAATCGGGTGTAACTGGAGTTCTCAGTTTTTACAGCCTGCGGACCCCTTCGTATCAGGCAAAAACCTCTACTTCATGCTTCTGTCATTGAAAAATCCGGTCTTTGATGTTAGATTGCACTTTGGCATGTCTTTGTACGAGATCCCTATATTTAGGCACATTGCTGCCAGTAGTCGAGTTCACATTTCACATCTGTTAGTTATTTACGAAAAACACACATGATGGTCGCAGCTGACTGAGAGGAATTAATGGGATATATATATATATATTATTTATTTATTTATACATATTACATCCTCATTAATTTTCAACTATTACAATTTCAAAAAGAATAATTTATCTTTACGTCCACAACACAAAAATGTTACAGATTGACGTAATTAAACAATAATTGTACATGCTGTTTTGTATCGCGGTTCGTTAAGAACAAAGGAAAATCAAATATGGTTTTAAGACAGAACATTTTCAAAGGGCTTCATTACCCATAAAATGTGTATGAAATTTATTCACGAGTAAAAGTTTATCACCCACATGAATTAAAAATGTTGCTGATGATAAGAGCTGTGGGATGATAACATAATAGCTCAATAAACGTTTTGTAAGTCACTTTATTTACACTTTAGCACTCCTACATGTTTTCGCCCTCAAGGGGCCACCCTGATGGTGTACTGACACTTTTAGTGAGCAGGGTCAACAAAATACGTGTCCAGATCTAAATATCAGATTAAAGAGTAGAGTGTTGTGTGTGCTGTAAGAATAATGCGATAACGCATAGTGTGTGTGTCATTAGGATAGAGAAACATAAAAATAACACACAACAACCGACTGTTTCAGATCCTGAATTTGCCTGCACTGGCGAGATGATTGAGAGCAAGATACTGGGTGTAAACAGCTTTGCTGGAACAGCTTGTATTGTACTGGGACCAAATCACTTGTTAATTACTCTCATTATTCTGGCGAGTTTATTGGCAGCACTGTTCTAGAGTAAGATATATCAGTTTGTATGGAGTGTACGAATGCTGTGGAAACGTGTTGCAGTGGACCAAACATCACTGTCTGCCATTCCTCTACACGTGACACTGTAACCTATGTATGATGATTTTTTCTGATATCGTGACGCCGTGTAGTCTGACTGGTCTCCTTGATCCCGCACCCGACACGTTGTCACGGCCCATTGGATAGTAATCATCATATTTAATGATAGTCTTTTTTTTAACCAACTTGATGCACAAATTCTTTGTTTTAATACATTTATTACATTCCTGTACATGTTTCGAGCACTATTATGCTCATCTTCAGGAGGACAATTGTATAACACAGCATCTGGTATCGTCACTGTCTTTAGGTGACTGTCCAGTACACAGGTTACGAGAGGACCAGTCCTCTAGTAACCTGTGTACTGGACAGTCACCTACAGAGTGACGATACCAGATGCTGTACTAATACAATTGTCCTCCTGAAGATGAGCATAATAGTGCTCGAAACATGTAGAGGAATGTAATAAATGCATTAAAACAAAGAATTTGCGCATAAAGTTGGTTAAAAAAGACTATCATTATATTAGGATGCACGGTCAACAGAACGTAAAAATCATATTTCATGTTGTGAGAATCTCAGACCTCACAACTATAAGTCGCCATACAACACAGGCCTATTCTAGTAAAAATAATAACAGAATATGATTAATATACCTACATTTTTTGCGTGCTGTTATTTTATACCTGCAGTAAATTCTGGCGTACAATAGAGTGAAGAAGGTTTGAGTCCGGCGCAGTGAACAAGCAGCAGCAGCAGAAGCTTGTAATTTACGTATGCAGCCTAACGTGCGGTTAATTCCCAAGCATTTCTCTGGAGAAAAGTCGATGTTTTCTCAAACAACTCCTCAGTGCTGCTCGGGAACTCCAACTGGCTTTTATTCGGGGGGCTGAAACTGTTAATAAAACGTCATGGCATCTGCTTTTGGGTGCATTGAGCACTATTTGGTCTTCATCACTTGGAGTTATCTCACTGTGTTCTGGGACCGGGGCGAGAAAAGCTAAAAGTGTGCCTCCGTCAACCTGCAGTCCACATTGTACTATACCATGTTAACTGGTGGGTGAAGGTGGCACACTTTTAGCCACACCAATCCACATCTAACAGGTCGATAAACGACCTGTAGCTCTTTGCCCTGTGAGAGAAGTTTATCCGGTTTCCTTTCATTTTAATATAGAATGGAAAAACGAAGCGTAGATTAGTCTCCTGATATGATGCCGTGCGTACTGGTAATTTGTTACCGATGCTTCGAAGGAGTTTGCTGCTTCCATCTTCGGTGTAGTCCTAGAATAATACTCTGAAGACGAAGAAAGCATTTTGGTGCGGATCGCAAGGAAGAATTGCCGCTCAACATTCTTTATATTCCAGAAGTCCCCAACGACATCTAGAGTTCTGCGAAAGCCCCAGGTTACACGTATTAGATGTAATCAAAAAATTCGCAGAAGAAATGTGTTGTGAAAGGCAAAGGGACTAACAGGAATTAACTGAAATACGAAGAGCTTCTTTCAGCACAGACGAAGAAAATGCTGGAAGAAACATAACGGTAATTTGATTACAATATATTCGCGAGTTTCAAAAACTGGGGAACGTGATGAGGAGGATGAAGTCCTGAATATGAATTAATGAAGCACGCTGCCACACCATGATTACATGTAGGCTTGTTGTAGAACGCTCCTTCTTTCTTGAAAAGCAAAAACATTGGTGCACTCTGGGGAAAAAAATAGCAGGAAGTCTGACAATGTTAGGTGATAATATTTGTAAACATGAATTTCTCCCCCCTTTTTTTTTTTTTTTTTTAGGAGCTATCCCTTTGTTTTTTTTATTTTTTATAAAATATTTTTTTTTCACAAAATAAAATAAATATTTATTCAAAAAAATTATTTTTGTCT
>Ga0123354_10011181_pt1 | contig 13849 bp, 9 predicted proteins | sample TergutLab28metaG_2_FD_97872 | JGI IMG/M metagenome (GOLD analysis project Ga0123354, IMG submission 97872) | Labiotermes labralis P4 segment gut microbial communities from Petit-Saut dam, French Guiana - Lab288 P4 | ecosystem: Host-associated > Arthropoda: Insects > Digestive system > Gut ... | reverse complement strand
TAAGTGGCACAAGTCGCTGTTTGTTCTCAGATAAATACAAAACACATAAATACAGTGTGGACAGAGCGTACAGTTGTTGAATGTTAAACTGTTGGTGCATCACGTAACCAGTAGGCTTTAAAAGGTTAAAGTAGGCCACGACTTCTTACTTTACCAACTATCCAATTCATTATCCAAAATTACACCTGATACCAGTGTTAAAAAATTAGGCGTTTGAATATACATTTAAAGCCACGTATTAAACTCTAAAATATTTTTGGTATTAAAACAAATGATGTTGTTATTTGGTTTAGCAGCAACTTGCCCTCGTTGAAGAAGCTATACATCTGTAACCTAGTTCTTATCGACAGCTTCAACCTAAACGGAATGTCCGAATTTTTCAGGAAATCTAGGTGTTACGTCTTACAGAAAACAAATGCTTTATCGTAGGCATTGAGGCCCTTGTAGATGAGACCAACACGTTGTCTCAAAACGTCAGATAAATATCACCCTCACACCCGCTGCCACATACCAGAAGAAGAAGAAACTCAACAGAATAACAGCGATATCCCGAAATATAACACCATAAACGTGCTTGATTTCATTACCTAACTAAATTTTTCCACGATACAAAGTAATTCCCAGAGAAGCTAATATATTTTCTATTTTACGATAAACTCTAATGTTCATTGCCGCACCACAAAAGCCCGCCATAATGTTCATATCCCACAATTCTATTTGTTTAAACCTTTAGACGCCTAATGTCAACTATAGTGGTCGTACCGCACCGCTAACCTCTAAAGTTCCTTTTTATATATTTACTCAACAAATATATGTACCGAATATTTTAAACATGTTATATACTCTCCGTTTTTTTCTCTTCAAAATGCAGTTTGTTTCATAATTCTAGCGTATTTGGTTCCTGTATTATTCACATTTTATATACAGGATGTGCTAAAATTAAAAAAAATATAACCCTGTAGAAGCCCACGATTGCCAAATGGTCTCTGTAATAGTGAGTTAATTTCAGTCCGAAAACACAACCAGAATTGTATGCTAGATGATGGTATTTATTGGTAAAGTAAATAACTATATGTTTCGGCCTAAAGCGACCATCTTCAGGTTATCACAATTACAATTTTGCTCAATGAGTGTCATATATATGTCTATAGACATATATATGACATGTAGTTATTTACTTTGACAATAAATACTATCATCTAGCATACAATGACTGAAATTAACTCACCATTAGTCTTTCAACACACAACGGGGATGACACAACTCAGTATGGTCTCTCTCTTCTCAAATTTCCTCACTACATTCTGTAAGCATCTATATGTCCCTCCACACATGTGATGTGTCCTGCCCATTGCATTCTGCACGACCTGATAAATTTCCTGTTCTTTAAAGAGAAGAATCAACCACGTAGTTTCTGGTTATGCGGAATATATAGTCACTTCTTAATTCCTATTTGACTCCATTGTTAGATATTATTAGGTTAACTTTATCGTCTACAAGGGGTTTGGTAATAACTATGTGGTTTGGAGGCTCTACTTCCATTAGCGAAGTCCACAAGCATCGAAATTCCCATTTCTCTCATCTCACACTGTAATGTTTTACATTTACATTTCCTTCACAAGACGATACCTGAATACATTCATACTTTACTAGTCTGAACGTAATTTTCCGTTTGAAGTTTTGATTACTTTTAACTCGTAATTGCTTTCTATTAGCGTTAAGAAGAGAAATAAAATTACGTTCCTTCTTTTTGTCAAGAGAAAGTAAGAAATATGTTGGAAGAATAAGATAAAGCAGGAACGAAACCTGCAGTGTGGGATTGTTATTGAGTTTCTTGGCCTCTGCCACCTGGCGCTAGACGCAACGGGTTCTGGACGGTAAAACGTTCTCGCTCACGTTTCCCAGACTGCATGGTGCCTGTCGTATATCCCTCCTTCCCTCACACACCTGGCCGCACTTCCATCCTGTCCACAAACATCGATCTATTTTTTGCAGCGCATAGCTACTCCAGCGGACGGACCTAAACATCTCTCACTATTTTTCCAGCATAATGCGATTGCCCTTTCAGCCCCGACACAAAAGCTGTTACGTAATATTTGTTTTGAACTGCGTATTTCACACTAGGCAGTTTGGCTCTAACACCTTAAGATGGAAAGCAAAATCTGGTAATAAAACAGGGTTATTCAAAATGATTGTCGGGGTTTTAACAACTTGTCATTTATAATAAACTTGAGATAGCAGTATATGTGTTTTTTTATTTAACCTTTAGACGCCTAATGTCAACTATAGTTGACGTACCGCACCGCTAACCTCTAAAGTTACATTTTATATATTTATTCACCAAATATACGTACCGAATATTTTAAACATGGTGTATATTCTCAGTTTTTTCTCTTCAAAATACAGTTTGTTTCATAATTCTAATGTATTTCGTTCCTGTATTATTCACATTTTATATACAGGGTGTGCTAAAATTAAAAAAAAATAATTCCGGCGCCAAAAGGTTAATTAAAAAACACTCCAAGTTTTTGTTACATACCTTACAGGTGCTCTATATGTGCACCGTTTGTGATTCTGTGTATACACTTACATGCTAAAATACGCTACAGTTGGTATACACTTACATACTAAAATACGCTACAGTTGTTATACACTTACATACTAAAGTACGCTACAGTTGTTATACACTTACAGGCTCCGAAATGGCATTCCTCCTACTTTGTATTTATTCATCCCTATGAGATGATTAATCTTCTATTATGCCCGGTTAATGCCATCGTCCTGTGTTCTTTGGCTAACTAAAAGATCACCTTAGACGTTATGTCACAGCGGTGCACATCAGTAACAACGTACTTCGAATATGCATGCGATACGAACAAGTGTTGGGAGAGATGGTCATTCTGTTCCATATAGCTGCGTCACAAGTCCAGCTAACTTAAGGAAAAGTTAAGTTTTTCCCCCAGAATCCTGCTTTCATGTACGTACAAAACTGTGCACATAATTTGAAATGGCTTGTGTTTGGGCACGAATGCGTGAGTGGATGCGTGTGTGGGCGTATGTGTGTGTAAGGCATATCGAGGTGATTATGCATAAATACTACAAACACATCGTATATTATATGTTTGAACAAATTTCAGAATTGAGCTCCTCAGAAGACAATATATGTCCGCAAACAATTTTCGACGTAGAGCCTCCACGTTCACCAGACTTCAATCCCGTATATTTCTACCTGTGAGAACACAACAAATCCGCAGTGAATCCAATTGCAAAAGAAGAGACACTTTACGAAATGATTTTTCATGCCTTTCTAAACTTTTGTAACCTCTCAGACAGTAATGAAATAGTGCGAAAATCTATAATCAGACGTGTCCATGCGTGCATTGATTTAGGCGGAGGATATTTTGAGCATTTGTAGTGAGCTGTGTCTTGAGAAACAACATCACATCAACTGTTACTAAATTGAGAAAATAAGTGGTAAATTATTTTGTCACTTGTAAGTAAAATATTACTTTGTTAAGTTACTTCTTTTATTTCAACTGAACTCAAAAAACAGTCATTTGCGGACGTAAGTTTGTATGAATTCGTTTCGTTTGTTTATTTTAATAGGAAGATATCTTCTTCAAATTTGTTCAAGCAGCTTACATAAACCCTGCATACATACATACATAGATACATACGTACGTGCGTGCGTGCTTGCGTGCGTACGTCTGTGCGTGCGTGCGTGCATGCGTAAATTAAATACATACCTACGTACGTGCGTGCGTGCGTACATACATAGATACATACATACAAACATATATATATATACATGCATACATATATACATACATATATACGTATGTACGTGCGTGCGTACGTACGTAATACATACATGCGTAGGTGTGGGCATGCGTGCGTGCGCGCGTACGTACATACATATATAAATAAAAACGTACGTGTGTGTGTGTGTGCGTGCGTACGTACATACATACATACATATATACAAACACACATGCATACATACAAGGAAAATCCAAAAAGATACTGAACATTTGAATTAGCGCGCCAATGAGCCGGCGCAGGACGCTTGCGACGGTGATGCTGTGTAGCTGGGACTTTAAGCTTTATTTTGACACTAGCCACATCACGCCACTTTCAAGTAGTCATGAGTTACGCGGCCTTGAGTGAACATGTGTTTAGTGCCCTCGGCGATTTTTTGCAAGTTGAAGAATGAAGGATCTTGAAGAGCAACGTGTTTGCGTGAAATTCTGTTTAAAATTGCGAAACACCTTTACGGAGACTTTTCAGATGTTGCAACAGGCTTATGGGGAGAACTGTTTTAGCCGTACGCAATGTTACGAGTGGTATCAGCGTTTCAAATCGGGCAGAACTTCCATCGAAGATGATCCCAAATCTGGACGACCTTCTTCGTCAACGGGCGACGATCACATTGAGAAAGTGCGTTCTGTGATGCGTGAAAATCGTCGTCTAACTATCCGTGAAGTTTCTGAAGAAGTAGGCATCTGTAAAAGTTCATGCCACACGATTTTGACCGAAAAACTGAAGATGCATCGTGTTGCCGCAAAATTTGTGCCGCGTCTGCTGACAGAGAAACAAAAACAGAACCGCGTCACAGTCAGTCAGGAGTTATAAGATCGTTCGAATACTGATGAAAACTTTCTGAAAAATGTCATAACAGGTGAAGAAACGTGGGTGTACGGCTACGATGTTGAAACAAAAGTGCAGTCGTCGCAGTGGGTGGGAAAATCCTCGCCACGACCAATAAAAAGCACGTCAGAGTCGCTCAAATGTGAAGGTGATGTTGATAGTTTTTTTTTGATTAGAAGAGTATTGTGCATCATGAGTTTGTTCCACGTGGTGAGACAGTCAATAAAGAGTTTTACTTGAAGGTCATGAAGCGTTTGACGGAAGCTGTGCACGCGTCGCTACTTATTCGTGAATTTTTGGCGAAGCAAGAGACGATTGTCGTGCCCCAGCCCCCCCTACTCTCAAGATTTGGCCCCTGCGGATTTTTGTTGTTCCCGAAGATGAAGTCCATCCTAATAGGTCGCCGATTTCAGACGATAGAGGAGATAAAAGAAAATTCGCTACAGGACCTTCACGCCATCCCGCAAAACACGTTCCAGGACGTGTTCCAGAACTGGAAAAAAAGCTGGGAGCGGTGTATCAGTAGTAGAGGGGAGTACTTTGAAGGAGACAAGCCTGATTAAGTTGTAAGTACAACAATAAATGTAAATTAAATAAGTGCGGTTTCTTTTTGAACTTCCCTTGCACATACACACACAAACATTCATAGATACATACATACATATATATATATACACATACATGCGTGCGTGAGTGCGAACATATATACACATATAGATACATGCATAAATGCATACATAAATAAATATATATATGCGAGCGTGAGTACGTACGTACATACATACATATATACATAAATGCTACATACAAACATACATAAACATACATACATACATGCGTGCGTACATACGTACATATTGCCATACACAATACATACATACATACCATACATACATCCATGCATACACATGTACATACATACGTACATATATACATACATATATATATGCGTGCGTGCGTACGTACATACATACACAAATACATACATACATACATATAAACATACATGCATACATACATACATACATACATATATACATACATACATACATGCGTGCGTACGTACGTACATACATATATATACATACATACATACATATGTACATATACACATACATGCATACATACATACATGCATAAGTACATACATACATACATGCGTACGTACGTACGTACGTAAGTACATACATACGTTCATACATACATATATACATACATACATACATAAAAGCATACGTACATATATAAATAATACCTGCATACATACACACACACATACATACATACATAGATACATACATTTATACATACATACTACTTACTTACGTACATACATAGATACATGCGTGCGTACGTACTTACATCCACACATACGTACATACATGCATACCTACATACATACACAGATACGTACGTACGTACGTACATACATACGTACATACACGCATACATACACTAATCCATGCACATTTTCGTACCTATATTTCTTTCTCCCTGTCTTTCTACCTACCAACTTACTGGCCTACATAATTACATAGAAACATACACATCACACACACTAATTGAAATACGTACTTACACACATATAGACAAATACATACTTAATAAGTACATATATAAACACACATAATGTCTATAAATTCATAAACACGTACTGTACATATTACACATATACATAAATACTTATACACATATATATACATACATTCTTACATACATACAAACATATGTAGTCACATACATACGTACACATATAGATACATATATACATACGTACACACATATACATACGTACGTACTCTACAAACGTACATACATACACACCTACATACTGTGCATACGTGCTTGCATTCATACCTACTTTATATATGTACATACATACATACATACATACATACATACTGTACATATGTACATACACACATACATGCACGCATACATACACACATATATACATACATACACACACACACACACACGTACGCACATATATAGAAACGTAAATACATATATACCTAAATACACACCTACTTGCATATACATATATATATACACATACATAAATAATCACATAAATATATATTTACATATATGCATATATACACACATACGTACATAAACACATAGAACAATACATACCAACTGTACGTACATACATGCATATCACACACACACGCGCGCACACACACACACATTATAAACTTATAACTTGTGTGGCCCAGACACCCAGTTCGATGCTTCTCTCCCCCCCCCCCCCCCACCCCCCCGCCCCCACACACCCACATTTTTAACTTTTAACCTGTGGGGCCCAGACCCCCAGTTTGATTTTTCTCTCCCCCCCCCCCCCGAACACCTGATTTTACTTCAATCCTGTGCACATTTTCTCAGGCCTTTCAGCAAATTCAAAAACAGTAACGGAGGTGGAAGACGAGAGCTGCAACCCACGCAGACACTTTCAGTTCCAATATAACTGAGCAGTTACGTTTCGACTCTAAACTGATATAATCTGAGGTGCTGTCAATATTGTAAAAAACTAAATATGAATTTTAACTTTAACCTACGCTTTCATTTCACTGCTTACATTTTTTTAATCAACCAAGTGGCAGTAGTTTTAAAATGTAGTTCTTCTGAGCCTGAATTTCATTATACCTGAATAAGCAACTAGTCTCGAACTAGCTCTCTTTTTATCTTATGAAAATGAAACTAGAATTGCTTTTTTTTTTCATCTCCTTTCTTAATGAGAAAACTTGTAAATAATGCTGTAAGCGGATACACGTTGAATGAGGGAAGGTGGAAAATCGAGCCCTTCTACTTTTAGGGCCATGGTTTATGGATGACTCCAGAGATTGTCCGCAGACTTTATGTGTTTTCCATTATTGATGAAATTAAGAGCGCTTCGCCGTCGTGCAGCTTACACAAAGCACTTACAAACCACGTGGTATTTTTTCTCACAGTTCTTATTCAGAGAAACTAGTGGGTCTATGTAGATAAGTTTGAATGAGAGTTGTAACGTTTCGTGATAATCTTTATGTGCGTCATCCCCGTTGTGTGATATACAATTAGTATGGCAATATATGTGCGTGGCACTTACCGTCAAACACAACTATTTTATTGGTTGATTATTGTAAAGTTTACAACAACGTGTTTCGGCCTTATTCCTGGGCCATCATCAGGTTGTATCACGACCTAGATTAGGCTATACTAGCATGTAGTATAGCCTACTCTAGGTCGTGATACAATCTGATGATGGCCCAGGAATAAGGCCGAAACATGTTGTTGTAAACCTTACAATAATCAACCAATAAAATAGTTGTGTTTGACGGAAAGTGCCACGCACATATATTGCCATACTAATAGTTTCGTGATAACTTTGATGTTGTTTTGAGCTAAGTGAAAGAAAAGTCTATACATCAAAATTAAAAATTTCTGTCCTTATTTAATATAAATTTGTAGAATAGTCTTATGAGAAGGATTACATGGAGTTACAGGATTATGTATTCTAATATTACAAGCAAATATACTCGGAAATAAATGCAATTCAATAAAGCAAGCAAAATTTCATTCATTTTTCAATTTCGTTTTTGATAATCAAAATAATGAAATTCGTATATTCAGTTCTATTTTAATTATACATTATAATTAGTACTGTCTTACACAACATATATTAAAACCAGATGCTTAATTTAACCGGGTTATACTTGGCGACATGTTTCGGCCGTTAAACGGCAATCCTCGAGCCAACTTAGAACAATGATGTTAAGGTACAGTCAAAATATGTTATTCAATGGCCGAAACATGTCGCCAAGTATAACCCGGTTGTAACTGAGCATCTGGTTTTAATATATGTTGTGTAAAACTGTACTAATTATAATATATAATTATGATACACAACGGGATGGCCCCTTCCAAAAAAAATATTCTATTATCATTAAACTCTAGATTCAACAGCCTAATTAACAATTACGGATTTTTACCTGAAAGATCAAATACAATATTTAAGAGTTATATTCGAAATGTATAGCCCAATAGCGTCACTTATAAGAAAACTCTAATTTTTAAATGTTATTCAGAAGTAAAACTGCACAAACAGCACACAAACACAAATATATATATATATATATATATATATATATGCTGTTTGGTGCATATATATACATTGACTTCAGAAAAACGTTAGGTACTTCCAAGAGCTGGAGCAAATAAAATAATAAGATTTTTAAAGGAAAGTAAAAAAATGATTACAGTATCAGCTGTGAATAAAAAAATAGTTTTCTGAAAAATCTGTAGATTAACACTTTGTATCAGCAGCAAACTACAGTGTAAAAGGCAAGTTACCAGAAGTGCCCCTTAACATGTAGCAGGTGACTTTGTTCAGACACAAGGCAAATGAATTATATGTTCTGTTAACCGTACATATTATTGCAATATTTGTAAATAAACAACTTGACACGCAATTCTTTTTCTTATATTTGTTTATTCCAATTCTCTACATATTTCGAACAACCAGGTGCTCATCATCAGGATAGTCAATTGTATTTCGTCGTTGTACGAACGTCATACAGTCTATTTACACAAACCTAGACAGTATAATCTACTACACCCCTAGTCTATATGATATAGCCTATTGCTCCTAGGCTACAAACCTGTACAGCATATAATTGTGCTGAATAATGTAGGCAATTGTAACACAGTGGTAAATGTTATACTATTACATTATAATATTATAATCTTATGGGACCACCGTCGTATATGCGATCCGTCGCTAACCGAAACGTCGTTATGCGGCGCATGAATCTACTCTCATTCCACTACTTTTCTATATAGTTTCCTTCAGAACTGAGTCATTTTTGTAAAGTGTGACAAACATTTCTCTTCATTTTTATAATAATCTCTCTCTCTTCTTCTCAGTCATCCTGTCAGGAGTTTACTAATGGCAATAATATTTAAATTTTCTACCACGAAGGTCACATTGCATCGTTAGATTAGTTGAGTAATAATTTGTCTGATAAAATAATGATAGTCTTAAGTGTTATTTTATGACATCATGAGTCAGGACAGCATTTCACGTTATTTACCATGTAAAATGTACCTTTTGTTCCAGATTTTTCCGAAATGAAATTTAGGGTACGTCTTAAGTACAAGATATTACATTTCGCTCATTCAGAGTATCTAAAACAATATTTTCCTCGAAGAACAAATAGCATTGCTAAGACAGAGTAAAGTTTAAGGACAGTTGAATGATTTATCTTTCAAAACACTTTCTTCCTAAAAACCAATTTATAAAACTGGGGCGCGTTTTTTTAATGCAGATTGCGTCTTGGATTCTACGTAACACGTTATTTCACGCAACATCGTCTTAGTATATACCTGTTTAACCTTTTGGCGCCGGAATTGTTTTTTCAATTTTAACACACCCTGTATATGAAATGTGAATAATACAGGTACCAAATACGTTAGAATTATGAAACAAACTGCATTTTGAAGAGCAAAAATACGGAGAGTATACACCGTGTTTAAAATATTCAGTACCTATATTTGTTGAATAAATATATAAAATGCAACTTTAGAGGTTAGCGGTGCGGTACGACCACTATAGTTGACGTTAGGCGTCTAAAGATTAAAAAAAAATGTCTCCATTTTAGGAGGCTTTCTGCAAATAAGGGCAAAAATTTTAATGTGGAGACGCGTAGTTCAGAGTTGGTCAGAAAAGATTTTGTAATAACTTAAACTGTACGAATATTACATACAACATAAAATACGTTTGGAGTTGGGTACGCAGGTTACGTAATAATATTGTCGATTAAAATTTGTGACTTTACATGACGGAAATTTTATGTTCTATTTTGCACCACGCATTTTTATGTAATTGTACAATATAAACCAACAAAATAATCGTGAAGAATGAGATTGGCTGGGCATGTGGCGCGTATGGGTGAGGAGAGGTGTGTATAGGGTATTGGTGGGGAAGACGGAGAGAAAGAGACCACTGGGGAGACCTAGGCTTAGATGGGTGGATAATATTAGGACGTATCTTCAGGAGGTGTGATGTGGGTAAATGGACTGGATTGGGCTGGCCCAGGATAGGGACAGGTGGCGGACGCTTGTGAGTGCGGTAATGAACCGTCGGGTCCCGTGAAATCTGGAGAATTTCTTGACTAGCTGCAAACCATGGAGCATGTAAGTAAGTAAACCAACAAAATGCACCTTTTAAAAATTAATAATTTAATTTCTATTTTTGACGTTTGTTATAGGGTCAAGGTGCAGAGGAATATCCTGCATGAAATAAGTAAACGGTAGCCTAACTGGATTGGTCACATTTTGCGTAGAAACTGCCTTCTACAACAGGGTATTGAAATATAGATAAAAGGGTGGCTCGAAGTGACAAGAAGACGAGGAAGAAGACGTAGGAATCTATTGGATAAACCTAAGGAAATGAGAATATACTGTATTTTGAATTAGGAAGCTTTAGATCGCACTATGTGGAGAGCTCGCTTTGGTAGAGGCTTTGGACCTGTCGTAAAACAGACTGCTATATGAATTTAGTTTGTATTACATGCAACAGTACACACCCTTCTGCCTACAAGACTGCATATACCGATGCCTGTAAAACACAACATACCACAACTGCATAAGCAACTGTCTTCCTAAAGAAGAACCCTCGGTTTCGATACACGTAGAAGAAATCACAAAATTAAAAATTAAATTATTAATTCAGAAAATATGAATTTCATTAATTTATATTTTATAATTATGATGAAAAGTTAGAAGAATAAGGCAAGAAACGATATAAAAGTGTCTCAGATTTCTGCCAAATAAGCTGAAATTTTCTCACAGACATTATGATGAAATAAAAAATATTTTTCGATTTCAGTTTCAAATCAGATATTAATAAGCGCCTCGTTGCATTTAATATGCCTCTTTGCGTTATATTCTGTTCGAATGTTCAGAGAAGGGGACTGTCTTCTTACACTAATCATACAGGACAGGGATACATTTGGATTAAGAAATAGTGCATGTTTGTACATAAAGAATGATTACAAAATTTGTACGTAAAAATACCAACCACTTAAAAAAACGCATCTTTATTGCTTTACCTAAACTGTACTACGTTTATGTAAATAACCATAATAGAAAATTCTAAGAACCTGCAGTATTGATATTACAATATTTGTAGGTTTTTTGTGCCCCAATTTATTGTGCCCCATTTTATTGCTCTATGATTTTAAAATATGTTTGATGTCCGCTCCCTGAAGATGATGAGTTAATAACGCAGAAACATGTAAGGGTTATGTGAAAGATTGTAAACACAAATTATAGAAGAGTGCATTTTTTTGGTTTTCAAGAGCATTTACTTCATTATATCTTATTTTCCACATCCTCAATTTGGGAACACTGCATTGCATGGCACACGTCAAAAAGATAACTTGTATTCGAGGTCTTTAAAAATGTCGCGGTTTGAGGATGCCTCATTGATAAAGCAAAGCTTTATTTCTTAGAGAGCATTTAACAAACATACTAAGGAAATAAAGCCCTTGATCTTCTGTAATACTGGATCAGTTCCTAAACGTAAGCAATTTATATTGTGTAAGTTTCTTTTTAATTTTATACAAGTATTTATTATGTTTTTTTATTGTTATGTATGTTCCTTTCTGGTTCATCCTGTTTCATTGTGTTGTTCTGTGTATTTTTTTGTATCCAAATGTGTACTCTGTTACTGCCATCGGGTGTCAAACCAATTGCAGTTAACAAACATATCAAGAGCCACCGTACCACTGATGTTACTGAATTGTTTGTCACAGACGGAAAGACAAAGAAAGTCCTATGTAGCTGAATCGCCATAATTATAAGAGTCACCCCTGTCGGCAAAGTCTCGAAACACATTCTCGCATTAACCTTTTAACGCCTAGTGTCAACTATAGTGGTCGTACCGCACCGCTAACCTCTAAAGTTGTATTTTATATATTTATTCAACAAATATAGATACTGAATATTTTAAACATGGTATATACTGTCCGTTTTTTTCTCTTCAAAATGCAGTTTGTTTCATAATTCTAACGTATTTGGTTCCTGTATTATTCACATTTTATATACAGGGTGTGTTAAAATTTAAAAAATTATTCCTGCGCCAAAAGGTTAAATATAAAATTGGAGAATTTTTTGTAACAATTTATATATATGACGCCATTTCAGGTTTATTTTTATCTTGTTTTAAGTACGTAACCTTTCGCCTTATTTTTTTATTTCCTTATATTATTACGTGTTTCGTTCATAGAAAACAGTTGCAGTAGAATTGGGATCCGAGACAATAAACGTGAGGTTTGTAACCACTTCAAGAATTGGTGCAGAAGTATTCAAAACATGGGATTAATAAAAGCGTACGATGCATTAATTCAGAAAGATGTGGTAACTTATTCCTGCCTTGCAATAAGAACGTATTAGGTTATGATCTAACACGATAAAGTAAAGTTACTCAAAAATTGCCAAACTATCCACAAATGCTCAGCTAAATGGGTTTCTACTCTGCTGTTGCTGCTGTTGTTGTTGTTGTTGCTATATCGTAAATATCATGTTCACAATTATAAGGCCAGTCCTGGAAACAAATGAATGAATCATTATACTTACAGATTACCCATAGATCAACGTAGTACTCTTTGACAGACAGACGCTACCCTGCAACTCTAAAAGCTCCGTGCGTTCAATTTGGACTCTGATACCTTCAGCTAGAATAGAATAGAATAGAATGGAATTGAATGGAATGGAAAGGAATGGAATGGAATTGAATGGAATGGAATGGAATTGAATGGAATGGAATAGAATAGAATAGAATAGAATAGAATGATGTATGGGTTCGAGGCCTTTTCGGGCCCGATGCAAATAGGCCCTAAAGCACGACCTTTATGCCCCGCATTCTCACAAGAATAAAGGAGCCCTGTTGCCTTACCAAAACGCCAGATGGCCCCCACGCCTAGTTTCTTAACCTTATGGCTCCGGAATTATTTTTTTTTAATTTTAGCACACCCTGTATATAAAATGTGAAAAATACAGGAACAAAATACGTTAGAATTATGGAACAAACTGCATTTTGAAGAGAAAAAAACGGACAGTATATACCATGTTTAAAATATTCAGTATCTATATTTGTTGAATAAATATATAAAATGCAACTTTAGAGGTTAGCGGTGCGGTACGACCACTATAGTTG
>Ga0123354_10011179_pt1 | contig 13850 bp, 8 predicted proteins | sample TergutLab28metaG_2_FD_97872 | JGI IMG/M metagenome (GOLD analysis project Ga0123354, IMG submission 97872) | Labiotermes labralis P4 segment gut microbial communities from Petit-Saut dam, French Guiana - Lab288 P4 | ecosystem: Host-associated > Arthropoda: Insects > Digestive system > Gut ... | reverse complement strand
TTTCCTGCCTATTACGAAATTCGAAGTTTCACTACAAACGTCAGAAAAGCCTACACAAAAAATGTAAAAGAAAAAAAAAATAAAAATTTGAGTCAAAATGTCCGAAGATTAGTTTGGGAGTTTTTTTTTTTTTTTTAAAAAAAGACATGTCGGCTGTATATCACTGCGAAAAGTCGGGCTTGATCTATATCTCGGGTCTGGCTAAGGTAGAATTCGTTGTGAAAATGGCACAGGAACAGATTCCTCCACCAACACCGCCCCCGCCCCCATTATATTGGTTTCTTCCTATCATCATCACATTCCATCAGTGCTCCATAATCATATTTTATTCACCCAACACCGACGTTAAATAAAGCAGCTGACACCATTGTTAAATATAACACTTCAAACACCGGAAGTGGCACCAGTTAAATTTCTGTATTTTGTACTCGGTCGTCGGAAAGGACTCCACGCATGGTGGAATAACAATCGTCTAAGCTACGTACTTTCTGCCCTTTCTGCATTTTTTGCACGTCTTTTGGCTATGTCAACCACCCCCAAGGTGGTGGTCACTACCGACGTTTAGGACACTGTTATTACTAGCAACATTCGCATGAACATAATGGCTAGAAGACTAGAAGGAAATACAATTAAATATGCAGGGGGGAGGGGAGCGTACAATCTCCAGGGAGACGTGGAAGGGTTTGATCCATGGGACTTCTTTCTCTAGACTCAGCAGGGTACATTCACCGAAGTATTAGCAATTTTCTGTTCATATACAATACTTTCGCACGAACACTTGGCTTTCTCTCAGTTTTCAAGAAATAGGTCTCTTCATCTAAACACAACACATTTCACGGAACGAGTAGCTGTCCATGAGAACTCGGTCATTCATTCACTATACCATAGTCATTTCACGCTGCCATGATCATGAAAGAGAAACTTAACGTCGTAAAATGAAACCCAGATTTAGACAATTTACCGTTTTTAGGTGACCATAAATGGATTAAATTCTGGTCGCACATTGTGGCCTGTGAACAGCATTGTATGACGTAGACTTGTACACGTACTGTGCTACACATATAGCAATACAATTCTTATAAGCGAGCGACATTTTTTGTGTTTTGTTACTTTTAGCGACTAAAAAGATTTAAGATGACTTCGACGAATGGAATTCCCTCGTGGTACCCGTATTAATATATAGTACTTGTACATTTTGCAAAACAAATTTTCATTATTATTTATAAAATTCTAGTAAGTAAGTGAGATCTCGTTCCAGTGCAGATACACGATATTTTGTATTTCACAAAAATTTAAACATCTTTAATTTATTCTTTACTTTTACCGGATTTGACTGAGAATGACTAAATTAGTAGAAATATATTGCTAGAAGTAATGCGACAACTTGCTTATTAATATAATGAAAAGTTATGTTGGACTGTTCGTCAGTGTTATTTATTCATTTCAGTAAAATATTATCGTTCTCCCCTGCTTCCATGTTTGTTGTCTACAAAATTGTGGCAGCATTGTTCTGTTCGTCGCAGCTTCTGTCATAAGAGGGGGAGAGGGAACCTCGGTAAAAAAAACACAGAGTTACGTGGGTGAGGGAAAACTAACATCCGACAAATAACTCTATTATTTCATCTGGTGCACAATTAATATAGGAGTATAATGTTCAGCTCATTGTGGTTGAGTGAGAGTGTTCAAGTTTCAACGTCACAATCACACGCGTAAATTTTTGTATTGTAAGAAAGAAGTTGAAGCTTGCTTGCAGCAACCAGGTGTGCAGAATCTTATATGTACTTTAAAGTTTTTATTGAAAAATTCCGTTAATTTCAAAGAGTATGCCGGTTAGCCAATTTTTAAAACTGTCCGTTTTTAATGCCATTCCCTATAGGGTGGGTAGTAGATGTATGGGTGTGTAAGGGGCTTTGGTAAAGTAATACTGTGAGGAAAACCCGGAGTACTAGGAGAAAGACCTCTCCAGTTACCACATATCCCACATGGACTTAACTGGGCGAGAAGCCGGGCCTTTCGGTTGAGAGGTAGTGCCCAGTACATGGCAAAGACCTATTACTCGTATTTAAACTGTGCAGTGTCGGACTCATTGCAGTTTATCGTTATGTGAATCAGGAAAGAACGAGGATTGCTTGTTTAGATGCAAAAATGGGAAGAAAATGCATAACGAAACACGTCATCGCGCTCAGGACTAAAGGTGACGAAGTCTTCTTCAATCTTGCAGAATCCACTTCTCAAATGTGACTTTAAATTAATTTAAATTGCTCAATATTGTTTCCTAGCTTATCCGACAATAATTTTTTCAGTTTCATGGCTTATTACTTACATAAATTGACAATTTTAATGGCCTTATCCTGTTACGTCACGATATTTTAATATTACTAAATGTACTGCCGTTGAGCAAAACAGTCCCTTATTGCTTGTATAAAAAATGGTGCATGTTTCTGTCCTCATCATGAACCATACTTGTGTTATAGATATATATTTTTATCCCTGATAAAGGTCCATGAGAAGGACCGAAACATGTAACATTATTGACATAAACAATAAAGGACTGTTATGCTCGACGGCAGTACATGTAATAATATTATCAGATACTGAAATACTTATAGATAATAAATCGACCTAGGTAAAATGCCGGTTGCTTGCTATTGGTACAGTTTCCCTTGCCGGGCAAGTTGGTGTGGAGGAGTCAGACGACGAAGCAACCTTTCGGTCCTCCGTATTGCGGATAATAACCCCACATCGTAAAACCCAATTATTACGAAACCTAACCAAATGGGAGGTCAAGGCTCGACTGTGGGCTGTAGTGCCGTAGGATGAATGGATAAATAATAACTGGAAAAAATACGCAAGGCAGACTGACAGGACTATTTTAAAGAAGTACACCTGAATTTTTCCGGAATTTGGAGCAATATCACAAATATAATTCAGGATAAACGGCTTCCGGTCCCAGGTCTGAAATCGGACCAAGCGAACACGAAGTATAAATTCTCCGTATAAGTTCGACCATTGCGACAGGCTTTCTGCCTCGAGTAAAAGCACAAAAAAAAACCTCGGGGATTGTAATCATTGTGAATATGGCACACACACTAGCATGGCTGATGTTCTTTGTATACGGCATATGGAGAAGCTGAGTTTGGAGACGACATGATTATCTGTGAAAATGCTGCAGAAATGTAAACTATGACAGGGGAACACTTTACTGACGGCGTTTTTATTGACGTCGGATCAACTATCTGTTTACCCATAGTGGTACAGGTTCCAGCGTCTGTAATTAAACTTACAGGAATGACGACAGAAATAAAGAAACGCCACGAAAACGTGGGCGCATGTTAACTCGAGAACAAAAGGTGTACTTAGGCAGTGAGTGGATTATTCTGGAGAGCTGCCATGCTGCGGAGTTTCTGGTTGATGTTCATGCTAATTGGAGATGTGTCTAAGGTCGCAAATAATTGTGTGTCTCCAGTGACCTCCTTTGACAATTATTTATTTCTCTTCCTGGCAGCAACTTTACGCTATTCCGTGCTTCAGCGCAAACACAATCGCTGTCCTTATCCACGTGACCGGATACCTCCAGATGAACTACAACAACTCAAATCTGAACGATCCGATGCCCGCTTCGCACATATTTTCCTTACGCACGAAGAACTAAGAGAACCCCCCCCATTTTCCACTCGTTTCCTTAAAATAAACCACGCTGTTATTTAAATAAGGAAGTGTTTATTTTTACGAAAGACCTTGTTTTACGCCTTTTGCTTTAATGCCACTTACCAATTTACACCACTTATTAATGAAGTTTCCTCATTTTTGGATTAACGCGCTTTGGCTGGTTTATTTGCATCCATTGGAGCTCTTTTTTTTCTTACGGTTAGTATCACTTTTAATTCACGCACGCTTTAAGATACGCGTAGGTTTCAACGAACGCAACTAGCGCGTTAAAAAATGGCTTGGTGTTATTTTAATTTTAAAATGGAGCCCTACGTAAATTCATGGCTACTTTCTTGAATGCGGTATTGATTTACATCGACTTCTAGTAGAAAGTCTCGGAAAAGAATATTTCCGTAACAAGCAAATTTTTAAGTCAAAATTGACGTTATGAACTACTAATACCTAAGTCACTTTTAACTGTTACTAGTAGAAATACTTTCTGTATGAATGTTTATTTTCACACTCAGTTGGCAGTTATACCAATCAGAAAGTTTCCTTTACAATGACGCGTCATCTGTGTACACTGTGAACTTGATGTAATTTTCCAAGGGCTTGTATACAAAGTAAAAGATAGTTACTTCAGAGGTATAAAAAACTAACAATACCAATGAATGGAATCGAAATTAGAACAGTTCCGGAATTTTCCAGAATTTGCTGTGCTACTCGTATATATAAATGCTGATGGTGCGAGGGTACATATACGTCTGTCTTCGGTTTCTGTTTCATCTACTGACAATGACAGTAATATATTTGGGTAATTTAGGGAGGTTGTTTCGAACAGCTCGTGATTGCTGAGTGTCCACAGAGGGACGTTATAACGGCTGCACTAGGCTGGCTTGTAGTAAGGTAAAGAAAGGTAAAGCAATCCCTGCACCGGCCTGGACATGACCTGAGGGTTCCAGGAGGCTGAGGCTCCCATATTTCATGAGAACTGGCACATGAAGGTGGTAAGGTTGTCAGCCCTACGCACTGGCAGCCTTTACGCACAATGAAATATTCCTGGTACTCATTTCTGTTAGAGGCTGAGTCGACCCCAGGGCCATAGTGCGGCCGGGAGGATTATGTCACCGCGTACCCCCCGGCTAGTGGTATATTTGTAGAAAATGCAATTAGGGAAGTTCAGGAAAACCAGGAGTGGCTATAACAGCAAGTAACACATAAAATTTCTGTATACACCGTCGACGTCAATCCTCTTTTAAAGCGACAACACAACAGACTGGCACAACGAAGACTGTATGTACTGGTGACGTTAGACGTTACTTGGAACGTTGATCTGGAAGTAAGCATGGAATCAATTGCTATGGAGTTTATGTCATACCATTTCGTCACAAATCTGTAATAGACAATAAATACGTCGAAAAGTACAAAATACTTGTGAACTAAAAAATTAACATTTTATGAAGAAAATGGCAGTAAAATACTCGGTAAGCTAACTACAATTCAGTTCAGCATCTTCTCCTCCCTTTTGTTTTATAAACACGAATTGGCTGAAATTATCAAAACTATAATTCCACCTCTTTTTTGTGTGTAGGTGTAAAACTTGGCGCCTCCAATAGGTTGTGACTAACTGTAATCAACAATATACCATCACTATACATTATAATAGCAGTCATTTCACTTGCACAATTAGTGCGCGGTTTATAACGACTAAGAGATTGAAAGCCGCAAGCCTAGGAAGACACATGGATCCACGACAGTGTAAGAAGTGCGAGGCTGGAGACAATTCCGTGAAGAGTTTCATATTTGACACACTTCAGCATATATTATTAAGATTACGAAATCCAGACACAGTGTAGTTTTGTCACGCAGCGCAAAAGGCAAACATGTGAAGGTCATAGATAATTTTGGTCTGAAAACCTTAAAAGGGTGAGACCAATTGGAAGATCTAGGAGTAGAAGGCACTGAAACATGTGAAAGTTGTATATGGGAATGTGTGTCCTTGTTTCTGTCTTGGTCCAGGAAAGAGAGCAGTTGCGGGTTCTTTCAAACACGATTACTTCTTGACTAGTTGTGTGACCCTTCCCAAGAAGGGCTCATCACTTCCTTCATTTGATCACACTAACATCTGCTGAAGTGAATACATCATGAAAGTCCTCACAATGCATTTTTTTCAGTTTTATCGTTAGTATAGGTTCAGCATCATTATTGTGGTGTGTGTGTGTGTGTGTGTGTGTGTGTGTGTTTGTAAAAACTAATTTGTCAAATATGAAAAGTTTGTTAAACGTCAGCACAATTTTCTATGACATGTAAAGAACTATTCTTATTGTCTAAATACAGACAGAAAGTTCTGTTGAACTGAACGAAAATTTCTCAATCGACATATTAGCTCCATTGTTACTTCTTTTTTACATAGGTGTAAACAGCTATTCTTACATTCGCTTTAGAAAACCCGATTTCAGTATTCAGGTTTTCTTGGATGTTAAGCCGTCATTCATTGCATGCAGTCTGTCATACGGCAGGTTCACAGCCTCTTCCAAGGTGAGTTCTCCATATACTGTGACATAATGTTTCCTCCTTCAATTTCCAGTGTTCCTTCTATCCCGTAAGGTCATCTAGTAGCTGCTTATATCTTCTTTTTCGTCCTTCCGCCACTGTTATCAAGCTCTCTATCTTTCCTTCAATAACATATTTTAGAAGGCACTTCCTACTCAAGATATGAAAAATCCAGTAATTCTTCCTGCTTGTTATTGTTTGTAGCGTGTTCCTCTCCTCCTTAACTCTTTGTGACACTTCTTCTTTTCTCACACGTTCGGTCCAACTGATCGTATCCATCTTTCTCCAGCACCACCGTGCAAACTTTCCAGGCATTTCTGATCTACCTTACGAAGTGCTCAAGTTTCAGCACCGTACAAAGCTGTGTTCCAAATGTATCACCTTACAAGTTTCTTCTTTAAATTGAAGTCCAATTTCCTAGTGAAAAGAATATTCTTCTTGCTGAATGCTGCTCTTGCCATGGTAATTCTCAATTTAATTTCACGTGTGCATGCTGCATCATTTGTTATCATGCTATCATCATATTCCACATATTCCGGTTACTTTTTATATCTCATAGTCTGTATTGGGGATGTCTGTCTTGATATTATTATTATTATTATTACCTTAGTTTCTTCCACATTCATTTCCATTCCATAGCATCCTACAGCTTCAATTAGTGTCACTTCGTGCCAGGTGGAAGAGAATTACCGATGTTTTGAAAGACTATAATGCCTTCATAAGTCTTTTATCATAAGATCATCGTTTTTAGAAACCAAAACTCGCACTACACTGGGTGGCGTAATTAAAACTTAATTAATTATCTTATGTATGTCTTATGTCTGATTCAAAATTTTACGCCATAAATAACTTATATCTCCCTCACAAAGTCCAAAATGTATACCGCTAAATTGTTAATTTGAAACATAAATGTAAGTATGCACACTTAATTCTGGGTCTAATAACATCCCTATTATTCACAAGCAGTCAATGTAACGTGTTCCACTGTCTTCTAGATCTTTACGTAAGTAATAATGAATTCATATACAGGTCCACGCTGCTGACAAGGTACAAGGAATAATACTTTAATGTTCTCCGTGGAATTTTCTTTGTCTATAGGTGTTTTTGTTCAATTATGCTGAAGATATTACTTAATATTTCTCTTTCTTCTCATACAAAACCTGACGTGTCACTTCGTGCGCCTTTCCTCATTATTATGCAACTACTGCGAAGTCACTGCTTTATGGCTTGACTGTGACCTGCGAGAGAGGGGAAAGAAAAAAAATGATAATGGGTTTTTACAGCAACTTCCGGAAGAATGTCATTACAACACATTCAAATAATGGGACAGGGATTAGCTCAGTATAGTGGAAGACGAAGTGCTGGAAGATAGAGAAATCGGGGTTCGATTCCCGGGAGGAGCAGAGATTTTCCGCTTCTTCGCAGCATCCATACCGGCCCTTAGGACCATCCAGTCTCTTGTCCCAATGCTACCGGAGAATTCTTCTGCGAAGATAAAGTGGGTGGAGTGTGAGGCTATCCTTTCATACACGTCTGGTATAGGAGCTTAGAGTGTGAGGCTTTGTACCCCATCTGAACACTTTCTCGAACTGTAGCGTGCCTAATTATACATAGGTATAGGCCTACTTTAGCTGCTCATTTTTTCTTACTTTAAAATACCAAGGCCGTGTTTCCTTTATTCCTGTATCACGAGGTGACTTTCGAGATAGACTATAACTTTCAGAGTCACGTGACCTAGTGGTAGAGATAACCCTCTCTGAAGCAAAGTTTCCAGACTGGTGTCAGGTGAAATACTACCAATATGCCTGTCATCACTTCTTATAACTAATTCACGGGTTCTTAACGAAATTAATAAAAGAAACCATGCCATAGAACGGCACGCCATCTTCATGTTATGCCATGAGAAATAACAAGCCTTGCGATCTTGTAGTCATTTAATGTGTTTTTCTTGCGAGAGGTTTGTAGCCTCTTCCAAGTGAGTTCTACAGAAAGAACAGTCTGGTGCGTCCGCTTTCAAATTTTAGTATATTCCATTTTCATTAAGGTCATTTAGTAGCTGCTTATGTCTTCTTAGTCGTAGCATTACAAGAATTACATTAACGAAGGGCGTGTGGACATGTTGTACGTCAAACTTACGCTATACTTGACAGCTGTTTATGTTTAATAAAAAATACATAATTTTACCTTAAACCATTTTACTAATTTCAATATCTGCTGGTACTTACAGCCTTGGGTAACTACTTAAAAACTTCTAGGCACTCTAAGACACTTATATGTATTATCAGGAAATAAAGTATTTAAAAGCTTAATCAAAATCTTTACGAACAGCCTTCTTCATTTCCTTCTATCATTTTCTACTTGGAAGATCATATCCATTTTCGTGGTGCAAAATGGGCTTATGTGCGCAAATACTTTGTTGCTTGTAAACAGTTTCAGTTCATAAAGCGAGTGCTATGACCAGACAGAGGTAACAATAGGCAAATTGGCCAATAGGAATATTATATTCGTGTTTGGAGTTCTTCTGATAAATTATTGTTTCAGTAAAGTTTAAGTTTAAATAAACCCGGGTTAAATTAAAAAAAAAGTACTTTAAGCCCATATAAGCTGATCTACCTTGGGCACTGCTAAGCCGCAAGATGGATGGGTGTGTGCTGGTAGCTGCCATGTTTTCTAGAAATTAATTTGCTGCGTAGTAATTCTATTTCATTAATAACCTGAAACATCTTCATTCACACCGCGTAGACCCTTCACTGCTGCTAATATAATTATACTTCATATTGCACTTAACCCAAACTCTTACATCTGACGACCAAGTCACGTGATATACAACCTTAAACCTTACTGTCCAGTGTCGGGTTAAATTCGACAGCGCTTACCGCTGTACCAGATCCAGTGTCGAGCTCAGTTTGACAGGTAATTGTTCAGTGTCGTATGTTGATTTTCCGTAAGGCCTTTTCATCTAGTCGCCGCTTCTGAGCCTTGATAATTGGAGATTTCCTGGAAAATTAATTTGGACCAGACTGTTGGAACTCATAAGAATTATTCATATATAAGGAGAAAAGAAACGATGCAAAATCACATTCTTAACACAACTTCATCTGTGTGCCAACCAGCTACAAGTTTCGGCTATATATAGTCATCATCAGGCTGAACACAGAAACGTAAATAGGAAGAAATATTGTACATAAGATGGACGCATAATCAGGAGATAGTCTCTTTTCTCCGCGCCTGTCCGCTCCAATATTGCATCTCCGAAATTACTGGGCATATTTATAGTCAATCCGTTATTCGAATTTGCAGCATTTTATTAGAGAATGACAAGAAAAATGCTTGAACAGAGGTGAAAAGAAGTCACAGAAAACTACAGGCAACTGCGAATTCGGAACTTCATAAGTTTGAGGAAAATGTGAAAATGTTACCGCACGTATTTATTTCTTTTAGATGGCCAGGGCCTCCTCATTATCGAGGCTTAACGACCACTCTCAGACACATCACAATCGGTAGGACTCGTTTGGACGAATGAACAGCCTGTCGCAGAGACCTCTACCTGTCAGAACACAACATTCACGATAGACTGTCATTTGCTCCCGCCAGGATTCGAACTGACAATCCCAGCAAGGGAGCGGCTGCAGACCGTGCATTAGACCGCGCGGCCAGAATCGGCATATACGTTTAACACCAGATTAAATTGAAAAATATTGACCACTAACGTTAAAGTTACGACGATATTTGGCGGATGTGGACTTCATTTACTTCGCCAAGTTTACGGACGAGCGGCGGGCTGTTGTTAACACGTAATGAGCTCAGGGCTCGTAAAAGTCGGGTAACTTCTCTATTATCTAAACGAGCATCAGCTTGTGAAGAATGCCATTGACATGCCGCTAGTTATGGTTAGGTTCACATAGAAAGTTATCGAGCAAATCCGATTTTGATTCCTGTCACATCCTGAAGTTTCTTGCGTCATTTCCTCTTCTTCTCTATGAATTTCTTTCTTTCCTTTCTTGTGTTCCTCACCGTTTCATTCCCATTTTATATTTCTGTGTGTGTTTGTCCACAATACTTTACGTCTCCTTTGGCAGTGATATTTCTTGAACCACGACCCGACGGCGATGCCACTTTATTCTGCTTATCTGTAAGAACTGAGTGTTTTGCCCTCGGACATGTCAGAATGAAGGGCTGCAGAAGGTGGATGCCTTGCGGAATGACAAGCGCGTGCATTGAAACAAACAGGATCGGCGCATCTCAAGTAGCTCTGGCTCTCTCGTAGACAGATTCGTCAGTGTGTGGGCGTGTCGTAATCCCAGATGCCGTAGTCTGCCGACTTCACGTTGCCTTTAGTAAACAAGCCGTAGACTGTGTGATCCTGTGCCAGATATAATTTAAAGTTTTCATGGCGACTAAATTCAATAATATATTTTTGGACTAGCAACTGCGTCAGGTGGTTCAATGGCGAGCAAACCTACGTTTCAAGGATCATACTGGTTTACTTTCGATTCAAACACCTAACGCAGTTGCTAGCCCGAGAATATTTTATTGAATCCTGTGCGATGTTTGACGGGAAAACTCCTATTATACGTAACAAATTAGCGCACTATATAACCAACAGAACTTAGATTTGCATTAGTTCAGGGCGCGCTTTCTTCTGCCCTTCAAACATAAAGCTAAGGTCAAATCCGTTTATGTTTCAAAGCACGCACACCGATTTTGAAGCGACGTGTAGAACTAATCTACTCCGGCACCGCATTCACCGGAAATGACGTAGGGAAAGCAACTGATAGCGAACAAGCATTTCGGTGAGGTTAGTCTGTCTGGCAAAGCATATTGTTATCTGTGAGTGACGATCCGCACGGCACATTTATCACCGCTTTCGACAAACAGTCATATGGAAACGGACCTTGGCTCAGGCCTGTTTCGACGCCATGGCTGTCCTTACAATGGTCACTAGCACCTCCTAATTCATTTGATTTACAAGTAGATGGTACACGGTCCATGAGTGTCGTAGTCAGTTTTAGTTAGGCATGTCCATCACGTTATTTTTGTACATAAAATATTACTTCGAACTAAATACTCATCGTTCTGCACGTTTTTCCGAAATAAAAATTAGGAAACTTCTTAAATTTGAGGGGCTGTTATTCACTCTTCAAGAGTCTCGAAGAACAAGTGGCTTTGCTGAAAGAGTAGTAAATTTTACGGACACTCAAATGTATTATCTTGCAAAAATTTATACCCTGAAAATCCCTTTGTAAAAGTGGGGTGCGTCTGCAATTCGAAGTAATATGGTTTTTATCCTCCCGTTGACCTATGGTTTGTTTTGCTCGTTTCTGACATTGCTTGCTTTCCATTTTGTCTCACCTGGTGCACCCGTTGACAGTGATTAAGCATTTAATTTTGTGTCCGAATTTCACTAAAAAGTTTCGATTAATTCAAAATTTACTTGGAATACGTATAAACGTGCGGGCTATCCAAAACTTTTTTGTCATGTTCTCACGTGATGTGTTACTGTCCTGTTCATCGCCGTCATATTCCTTGACACCGATTATTTTGTTCTCTGTGTAACAGTCAGCTTCATAAGAAATATCAGTCCTTTGTTTCGGTGAATACGGCAATGACCAGTATGAACGATGAACGTAATCAAGATACTTAATGCCTGTGTGTGTGTGTAGGGCAGAGCAAGAAGTTCTCCTTACGAAGCTAAATTTATTTTTTAATCCATACGTGAAGGCTAGCAGGAACTTGATTAACATTATAATATACTGATACCGATTTATGATATCATGGTCACCGCTAACCTATAGTAACATTAACGGTCGCCATTTTGTCGTGCAAATATACGGGATGTCCTAAATGTCGCTTTGTGGAAATAATGTTTTACTGATTTATAATAACTTTCACTTGCGTTTTTTTTTTCTTATTTGCAACGGTTGGCAACAATTTGAACAATTTCTCTAGTTCCACGTTGCCACATTCTGCTGTTGGTTGGTTGCAAATAAAGCGTTCTTCTGCAACGCGAGTAAAATAAAGGTGAAGCGACTTTTATGGGACTCTGTATAAGGGACAATAAGTAAATCGATCGAATCACTTGTACTCTTAACGCCGTTAAACTTGTCGGTGCTTCCTGTCAACATACTTGCCATACCACTAAATTAACTGTCTTCATTGCACGCTTTTCTGATCTCGTATACTTGGTCACTCGTTGTTGCTTGGTCTAGCCATTCTGGGAGCCTTCTAATTCCTGGATATACAGTATGCAAAGTGTCTCCACAGTGTCGATCTGCAGTGTGTGTACCAGTTTGTATTCTAATGCGCTGCTGCAGTGCAGGAAAATTGCGTGTACTATTGTAGACGTTTGTTAATGTTGAACAAATTACATAAGTGTATGTCGTTCATGTATATTAATAATATAGTACTTATCTTTGACACGAATGTCTTCAAAGTATACTCCAAGGAAAACCAGTATACACTTCAGGTCTAATACAATAATATTTCCGACACATCATTCAATTTTTCATGATTATGCAATACACAATGCGTACAGTTCCTAACGTTCTAAGTTGAGCAATTAACAACGGTCCTCCGATAATATTCGAAGATATTTAACCTCATACTATTACTAACAATTAAGAAATAGTAACACAAAATGTTGATTTAGATTAAACCGCATTTAAATAATCTTTTTTGTATTCCTTTCACAATTAAGAAATAAAAACGTGAACTATCGATTTAGTTGAAACTGCATCTAATAAGCTTTGTTTTATTCCTTTAATGCAGTACTCTGCTACAATACTGCGAATAATGTATTGAAGCATTAGTGCCTTAAAATGTTGTTATCTTAATTTAATGTCGGTTAATATGTTTAAAAAATAGAGGAAAATCGTAAGAACTATTACTATATGCGCACAGTTTCAAATTACATATACCGTAATACTGGATTAGTATTCTTAACAAGTGTAATACTAGGTGCTTTAGTACAGCCCCATTGCAAAAGAAAATTGCTTATCATTTTAATATGAAATCCAGTATGGAAAGTCGGTAAGTTAAAAATGCATTATTTTTTGTTGTTTATTTTAAACTCTGGCAAGAACAGATGAGATTCAATTGTACTTCCGACCCACTAGTTTTCTCCACAGTTCTTGCCAAAAAATGACGCGTTTATCCCATCTTTGCACGAGGTTTCTACTTCCTGTTGATGCAAGTCCGTGACGTTTTATCAGACTTCGTGTCACAAATGTTTCAGCCTCACAAACTTCTTTAAATCTATAGCCGCCAAGATTTGGCTTTGACGTTGGAAAAAGAAACAGTCACTCGGAGATGATTTCCTTGATATAATCACATCTACTGCAAATGCTTTAGTTATAAAACTGACTTTATCTTGTTACTACCACTCGTGTGATTGATTAATTATTGCTATATATGGTTCAAAACTGGGACTGATTAGATTCTGCTATAATTAAGCAATGTATTCGACTGCCGTTTATTTTAAGATAAAACCGGGTGACAATTGAACGTTTTCGATAAATTGATTCTGCGGCAATGGGGGTATATAGATACGTACAAACATAAATACATACATACATACATATATGCATACATGCATACATACATGCATACATACATACATACACACATACGTACATACATACATACATACA
>Ga0123354_10011178_pt1 | contig 13851 bp, 6 predicted proteins | sample TergutLab28metaG_2_FD_97872 | JGI IMG/M metagenome (GOLD analysis project Ga0123354, IMG submission 97872) | Labiotermes labralis P4 segment gut microbial communities from Petit-Saut dam, French Guiana - Lab288 P4 | ecosystem: Host-associated > Arthropoda: Insects > Digestive system > Gut ... | reverse complement strand
GGCAACTTGGAATATTGGGAACCATCTCAGCATTTGCTTTTAGGCACAGGGAAACCAAGAAAAACCTGTATCGAGGTGGCCGGTCGCAGGACCTTCCGAGTACTGACTTCTAGCCAGCAGTCCGGCATCTAAAGTAAAAAAAAAAACAGCAATGCACACATAGTACAATAAATACGCATAAGATAACTACAACAATACACACGGCCAACCAACAACAATTAAACACAAGACAACTTAAAACTAGCAACAATACACATGAGACAAATTAGACAAATTTTTTACGACGGTTACTAATTAAGACGTTTGCTACGCATAATCTATGAGACAAAGAGTGGCGGAAAAATTAATTTTCCTCTCTTCATGACATACCACAAGGAATGAAAACTATTTGTAATCCAATTGTTTCAATTTGCAAATTATTTCCGTATATGCGTACAGTGTCCACTAGGAATTATGCACTTCTTCTAGGCACCCATCACATCGAGAGGCTACCGACCCCTTCTACACCAACGTCAAGGGAAAATCTGTCTCGATCACCTGCACGCATAACCCGACACCTACATACGTACTTTCTACAGGTGACTCGCCTAGTGAAATGATACAAGAATCAATCATTCATCATTTCTGAGTGTGGACATGGTGGTAGATCCTTTGTATACAGTTCATTCTATAAACTTTAACACAGAGTAAAGGACATCCTCAGAAAACAACGAAAAACTTCCACTCAAAAAAACCATAAATGAAACCAATCATATTCGAGTATGCTTGTGTCAAGATGGTAGGCCTTTTGGAAGATCTAGAAATAGGCCGTAATGTAATATAAGAATGGACTTCAAATAAATGGTCTTCCAATATGTGGAGTGAATTCACGTGGATCAGGACCAGTGGCTGGGCGTTTTGAGAGTGGGGGTATATCCTTGAGTGTCAAAAACGGCGGGTTTTTTTTTTAGGTTAGGTCAGCGGCTGTTAGCTTCTCAAGAACGACTCTGGTCCATGGCGTTTGTTCACTATTTAATTCATACACGACTGCTTAGCTGCACTAGTAACTGTCCAAAAGAAAATAATATTTAAAGCCATCAGTCAGTTTGTTTAAACGTGATGAAGTCATTTCACCAAATCGTAATACAAATTACAGAGGACAATACATCTGATAAGGGAGGGAGAATGATAGCATTATTTGGAGCCGCAGAACGGGAGCTCGAACATGCAAACGGTTAATTCTGATGCCCAGTGAAACTTCTTGCATAGGATGTTAGTCTGTAATGGCTTTGCAAACGTAACTTTAATGTCAAGATTATGATTTATGGGACAATCTACCATCAGTCCTTCTTGAACCATAAAAAACAAATTCTAGGGGAAATGTTAAATTACAAAAGTTACTCGGCATTTTGAAATGATTAATATGGAAAGATAAGCAATTATTATAAACTAATAATAGCATTCACTTATCTTTTACAGTACATAATTTCAAGTAATGTTAGAAAAAAAAAAAAAGAAACCCAAATAGCAATACACTGGACAGAAAGCATGCAGGCAACCATTCGAATACTAACTTCGCACTGTGCCCATTATTATTATCGGGACATCGGATCCATGATAGATACATTTAACACAGAAAGAGTCATTATGTACCTATTTATAGCACAAATGCATATGTTTCATATTTACACAGCACAAAGGTTCCGTATTTTAACGAAGTTTACTTGTACTAGTCCGGTTTTGTAGAGCATTGCAAGGGTTGGCATTCCTGCTTTGAAGTCAGCAAATCTCGAGTTCCCAAATCGGTTTCGGTGTGATTTAGAATTTTAACACTTTCCTTCAGTTTGGCGACAGCGACACTAGCATAATAAGCGAGGTTATCCTCAGGCCAATTGTTCCACATCCTTTCAATTCAGTACTGTTCAACACCGTCCATCCATTCAATGCCACATGGCTTACGTACTTCAACAGGAGCATTTAAAGTAAGAAACCAAAATATCTTCCAACCTAGGCCATAAAGAAATAAATTGGCATTTCAATGTAAGTAGTATAGGTCTATCACCATCATCCCCTTTCCTTACTTCACGGGAGTTTCGCTGGTTCTCAAATACGTACAGGATACAATAATATAAACAACCAACTAGATGCAACAATAACACTTTATTAGTAATTTAAATCAGCTCAACATGTTTCGGGCGATAATTTCGCCCATCCTGAGGAGCACTAGACTGTGTTTACAGCTTGTGGTATAATGCACCGAAGACGTTGCCTGCTGGTGACCAGTAGACAACTTCTTCGGTGCATTATACCACAAGCTGTAAACACAGTCTAGTGCTCCTCAGGATGGGCGAAATTATCGCCCGAAACATGTTGAGCTGATTTAAATTACTAATAAATTGTTATTGTTGCATTTAGTTGGTTGTTTGTACTATTGTATCAGAGATGCACGGTCACACAAACATCAAACGTACAGGATAACTGATCAAGCAATTCTAATTCACTGTTCTGCCACGATCGTTCTGACTATACGACACTTATTAAGTATAACTGCTCTCTGCATGAGAATATACAGACCAGGGCGAAGACTAAGCAATTTCACACTTTCACGTAATTTGTTCCGGATAATACCCGTTGTAAATAGCACTGTAGTGACGGGGATTCCGGGTGCGAGAAGGCGGCCCTTTTCCCTTGCCGTGTTTAATATTGTGTTTTCCACCAGGCCGCGCTGTTACTTGGTAGCGTTTGCTCCTTTGGGGTTTTGGATGAAGGAGCACCGAGCGGTATATGACCCGTTAGGGATTTTGGAGACGTGATAGTCCTGGTATTTCTCCTTTCGATATTTAGTACACAGGTTGCATCTATCTCAGTGAGGGAACAAGGAATGTGCTGATCTTGGCTTCGCAAGGTACCCTGCCTGACGCGTACACTCACCCCATCAACGCTAATAATTACTATGCTTTATTCTATCATAGTGTTAAAACAACAAACTAAAATAGACGCACGTAGTAAATTCTGTGTATCCATTGAGGTCCTGTCACTGTCGTCATCAGGGCTGGCACGGAAAACTGTGTGCCTAATGCTATCTTTCCTTCATCCGAAACTTTCCCAATACACCAAAACATTTCCAAATCTTATCCCTGTTCACTTATTGGTGATTGTTTATTCACAAAGTTTACCTGAAGTAAACAGGATCAAAATAATCGCGCACAGCATCTTTCATACAAGTTACAGTTTCTATGCAGAGTCTGATTTCACCACCATCTCAACCGACGACTGCAATCAGAATGATCTCTGATCTCAAAGATCTGCCTAGCTTAAGTAAAACCAACATCCGGTCAGCACCCAAATGCAGACTTATTTCTCTGTTGCCATGCACTAAGTAAGCAATGGCAAGACCTTGTTTCTCAAACCCATAAACAAAATATATACAGTTCTGTTTGTACTACAGTACTGAAGGTACCATATAGGCCTTTTCAGTTCTAATATTATTAGCTGTTCTTTCCACTCTGTGTACTTCTGGAGATTCTTGGTGATGGTGCTGTGACGGCTGTGAGTGTTGGGAATTGCTGCTGTTCTTAAGTACGCTTCTTTGATGGTTTTAAAAGTACAAATATGTGTGGTCTGTTTTATGGATATTTCGATCAGTTGTTTTGGACTTGTCATACTACAGTGCATGACTATGACTTCTCTAACACCGACTGTGGCTCACATTTATAATAGGGCACAGGAGGTCGCTTTGACAGTTCACGTTTGACAGCCAATAACTTGATGGAAATAATGGCTACTTGATTGTGCCTATTATTATTATTATTACTTCTTTCAGATTTGATACTGATTTTAGTTATATATTAAATTACATAGTTTGTATTATTTATTTACACAAATCGTTTGGTTTGTGAGTTTGTTTTTGTTGCATATGTGCCTTGTTTGTAATTTCTAACGTATATTGTACTGTTCAAGTATACTGGCCACTTGGCTTTCGCATCAGCACGCTAATAAACAATAATTTAATGATGATTACAACCATAGCCATCACCACCATCATCATCATCACTATTATACCTTAAGGACTGCGACTAAATCATCACGAAATTCATAAGAACTGAAATGTTGTTGTGTTTGTTTTTGTTTTGTTGTTAACAGTTGTAATCGTTCATAAATCAACTGAATTACAGAATCCGCCATTATTGCTACCATCACTTCACAGACACACCGGTATATATATATGTGGTTACTATTGTGACTGGCATTTAGCAAGTCAAAAAAGAAATACTCATATCTATTGCACTCTGTAATATTTTTCTAGCAAAACAGGCTTTTTGGATGACAATATATGTCAAGGGACCAAAGCGCAATATTTTTATATTATTGTTTACTTGGTTTATTGGGCTTGCTCCTGATGGCGATGTACCTGTACATATAATATTTGGAATTGTTTGAATTCTGTATTGGCATCACATCTGTCCTACCTTCCCTACTACTTTTATGTTATTATTATTATTACTATTATTATTAAGCAAGCACTGAATTAGTATTATTATTATTTCTCGTAAAAGACAAACTCTTTCTTGCGTAAGTTAAAGCTGAATGTTCAAACTGGTGGATAAGTATTAACAACAGTCAGTAAGGCTGACGAACTATATTTAAGATACTCTTTTTTTAATTGTTTTATGATTGTTCAAAGTATATTTTCTTTCATATCAATAGTACTAGTCATATAAAGGCAAATACAGTAATTAATATAGTAACATATAAACCCCTAGTGTAGATGAGTCAGGTGGATTAATGCAGTTGGACTTCGGACAGTGTACCATTAAAGATTTACCTTAAGTGGAATCAAATATTATTATTATTATTATTATTATGTCCTATAACTGGCGAACAAACTATAATTTTGGTTAGTAGCATTTGCCATAAGCTGAGATTGTTGTCATTCCTACATTATTATTATTATTATTATTATTATTATTTTGTATTCATGATTCATGTACCTTAGGTGTTAAACTGGTTATCTAATTTACAATGATATGCCACTGAAGCAATTATAAATTCTATCGACTACTATTTTCAATACTTAAAAATATGCAAAGCAGTGTCACTTTGCAAGCAGCATTTATTTTCGCACGTAACAGATAACTTCTTTACATAATTATTTTATAAGTAGTAGTAGTAGTAGTAGTAGTAGTAGTAGTAACAGTAGTAGTAGTAGTAGTAGTAGTAGTAGTAGTAGTAGTAGTAGTAGTAGTGACAGTAGTAGTAGTAACAGTAGTAGTAGTAACAGTATTAGTAGTAGTAACAGTAGTAGTAGTATATAATACCCTTATGTGTCGAGCATTCCAACTCCACGTGCTTCACAGTACGAACCAACACTACCGTCGCCACGGCAATGTGCTTACCTTAGCCGGCGTGGTTCCTCCCGAGGGGCTGGTGCTGTTGGTGCCAGCGAGCGGAGGGGCAAAGTTAGGCACTGAGAAGGGAACAAACAACATGGGGGTGTTAAGGGAGATGGCGGTGGTATTGGGGGTGGTGGTCGGGGGCACCGCCGTGTCACCACACCCGCCGTCTTCGTCACTGCCTCCCCGGCACCGACACTGTTCTTGCTGCTGTGGCGTTTGTGGCTGTTGAAGGGTCGCTGGCAGCGGATTGCTGCTGGCGGAAGCGACTCTTGGGACCACAGCGGCGGGCACAGCGACAGAGGCGGCCGGGGGGAATTGGTACAACTGTGCCGGAAGGGGGTAAGGTACGGCTCGGACCGTGGAAGCCACCCTTAAGCCTCGAGTTGACGGGGATGTGGATGCAGTAGCTGTGCAGACGCACGTTGGGTTCCTCTGCGCGCCGTGGAGTCTTCGCGGCTTCCACACAGCGCACGGGTACACGCCAACAAGGCTGTACCCAACGAGGACCGGTGATGGAGCCAAGGCAACTGGTGAGCTGATCGCGACCGAAGGAAAATACTAATTGTCGCACCAGAAAGCACCGCGGGAGTCACAGCGCGTCTAGAAGGCCACAGATGTGTCTAGCACTTCCTATATCACAAACATCAAGAAACCAAGAACACGTGGCCTCACTGAATCACAGAAAGTAAATCACTTGTCAATGGGCAGGCAGATTATGTTCATATGGCACACGTTTACTGCAATCTCGAGCTATCAGGGGACGTGATCGCCACACAGCAGAACAGTTGTTGCCACTTTCCTGCGAACCTCGAGTTTATGACTTGATTTGCACTCGATGAAAGTATGACGTTTATTTGCTGGAAGCCTCTAGGTTAAAGCATGATCTCCACACGGCAAGTGTTGAAGCTTGTTGCTGCAAACGTCGTGGCTATGGCCTCTACCGATACTTCTTTACTGCACTTCTCGATGTAATGATGTAATCTCCACGGTGTAAGACAGCTGACGCTTCTTTACTGCAAAATTCTGAGCTACTGTGACTTTGATCTCTACTTTTCCTGCGTACAGTGCCACGAGCGACAGATCACTTTTTCCATTAAAGCACAAAATATATTTATCGAACTGTCTATCACTTCTTGAAGGAAATAAAAGCGACTCTTAGCTGCAGCTTTTCAAGCCAAACACACAAACACTCTAAAACAAGTCTTGACGTCACAGGATTATTTTGTAACGCTACATGCACGTGTTTTGACCCAGTTACATAAATAAAGCTAACACTACTCCAGCCTTGAAGCCAGGACTCGGTGGATAATGTTGCTACAGATCAAAGACCGCCACCGACAGCTTTTGAAATTCGTTCCCAGGAGCGAAGGGACTCTCAAGTTACATGGGGATGAGGCGAGGGTTTGTGGGGGTTGGATTTGGCTAGGAACCTCCACAGTTAAAAGGCCGTTACTCTAGTGTTCACTGTTAAAATGTAGGAGACTCCAGGAGTCGTCGTCGGAGTTTGGCGCGGAGGAAGGAGCGGAGGCGGTGGCGGCGGCAGGAGGAGAAGAGCCGCGGGCGACTGTCTGATAAATAAGCAGCAACAGAGCAGGCAAGCACCCAACACACATACAGTACAGCAGAGCCAGCCGACAGAACTGTTCTCTACACAGCGAGTGAGTGGCGGGTGGCGGGGATGCAGGGGAGGGAGGGCGGGCGTGTCGTGAGCAGAACGCCAGCGCAATCAATGAAATATACAGCGGTACAGCAAAACAGGCTGTGGCCAGTGCTGTATCACTCATTAATACAGATTCATATATGTATATGTTTTGTTTTTAGCTCTGGCCTGCTACGATGCAGAATTATTTTTTTAACTGAAAGGATTCAGCTCGTTCGGATGGTGGATCAGCTCGTCGCAGGACAACACAGAAAACTCGGATGTGGCCGGAGCAAGGTTCGAAGTTTCGAACGATCCAGGATCGTAACAGCCTTTGACCCCGCTGCTACTGAAATCGATATGAGTCTTTTACAGCAATAAACGTATAATAAAACTCTAACTGCACTTGTTTTATATGTGTGTGCGAAACTTGGTTTTACTCTTACTGACCGAAGGATAGAGATGGACGTTGTTTGAGAACGAACTGCCGAGCAGAATATATCAACCCATGAAACACGAAATGAATGAAGGCATCACGATGTGCTTGCAATTCAATTAACGTTACACGGTATATGTCAGCACAATCTTTTTTATTCTTAAGCAAGGCTACGTGTTTCGACTACAACATTTTCGTTACCAGATGCTTTGCCCACTTCGGGATCCCATAGTGTTAGTCGAAACATGTAGCCTTGCTTAAGAATAAAAAAGATTGTGCTGACATACACCGTGTAACGTTAACAAAATTAGTAATTTGCACTCTCCACCATGTGTTATTAGAGCGAGTTAATCAAGAAGAATGAGATTGGAATTCCGTGGAAAGTGCAAGTCTAGATCACAAATGTATTTAAAATTTTAGCATAAAAATCTCGCAGGAAGGCACCACTTGAGAAAATTAGGCCTAATATTAAAATTAATCTCGACGAAACGAGGTGTGATGGCATGGGCCGTATCGAGATTAACCGTCAGTACTGGCGGATTTTGAACACAGTACCTGCACGTCAATAAAAGAGAGGAACTATCCCGATTAGCCGAGTAACAAGAGACCATCCATCACACAATACGTTAATACACCGTGAGCTACGAACCGGCAAAGTCATGTAGAGACAAGACCGAATGAGGGTTGGATTCGATTCCCGGTAACATTACAGGCCTCAAGGTCCTCTTTCGTGTCACTTGAATCTCACCCAGTTAATAACCGCATTCGCACGAAGTGCTTTGTCGAACGGCGCTTCGAATGATTCACTACTGTTAATAGCGACACGTTTCACCTAACAATGAACCGTATGGAATGGGAAAAATCACGACTAACGACTAAATCGCGAAGTTTGATGCCAGTGGTACGACTGACGGAACGTGACAATTGTCCACTTCCCGCCATTTGCATTATCCATTGACTAATTTTATGGAATTCAAAAGCGGCGTTTTAAATGCATACGTCACGGTGTGCCAAGAGTAACAGTAAGATATTACAATAACACGTGTAGTACAATAAAATAGTTGTACTTGACGCATATTAAATAGTGTTTTAGTAAGATATTATTAAAGGCGTAAGGAGCAGTTGGGACCTACCGCCACGTTTGCCTAGAGAAACTGATCAAAACTCGAACCGAGTACCAGCAGCATAACAATCTATAACATTGGGGGAAAAAACCAATCCGCCTGCCAAACCACGCGATCCTTTACTTTCACGCGCAAACCGAATCTGTGATGTATACAATATTCTACGGAACACAAACCAAAGGCTCCCCCCCCCTGCACTAAGGCGACCGAAGCTTCAAGCTCCATGTAGTGCAAGACGCGGCACGGTCGGGGATTTGCCTCGGCTTACCTGCAGTGTATCTTTTAACTGTGCTTTGTTAACGGATAGCGGAAATTACACCTGTGATATAGACCTGTAGGCAATAGTTACACACCCTAATGGCTATGTGGTTGGTTCAACCCTAGAGACTGCGAAATTTTGGTGATCTGGGCCCCCCTCTCCGCCACTTGACAAGTCTACTAGCTACCATGAGAGTAATTGGTAAAATTAACAACTTGTTGGGCTTGCCATCCATGTTCCATGACACGTCCATTTCGAATTAAATGTTCATAGTTCCAATCAGAAACTCGCGGATCCTTCACTTGTAATTTCAAGTGGCAGGGTTTCTGGAAATTTTAATAAACAGTCCATCAAGATCTTCCAACTTTTATTGAATCCAAAGATTCACTGCACTGTTCCAAAGTAATGCAACATATCCTATTCATTTTTTAAGCTCATGGTTCCGTGCATCATAAATCAGTATTAATAAAAACCCAACTAGATGCAACAGTATGCATTCTGATTTATTTTACTGCAAAATCACTCTACATGTTTCGGATGTCCACCGCTCCCATCATCAGGAGTACTAAAAACTGTAACCGCAGCCTTCCCTCAACCTCCCTCCAACGTGGCCAGGTCGGGACTGCAGTCTCGACCTGGCCACGTTGCAGGGAAGTAGCTGAACCGATATTATGACCTGTACCGGAGGCTGCGGTTACAGTTTTTAGTACTCCTGATGATGGGTGCTGTGGACACCCGAAACATGTAGAGTGATTCTGCAGTAAAATAAATCAGACTGCATACTGTTGCATTTGGTTGGATTTTTATTAACATATTCTATTCAATCTGCCAATTTACATCTACTTCAATAAAACCAGTTTAGTGCTGTTCTAATACTTACGCCTATCCTCCAACAGAATAGTCTTGGCTTCTTGTAATGTTATCCGACAAAAATTCCCTATGCGTTTCGAATCTCTCACACGTTGCAAATTTTCGCATTCATCTCACCCTTCCTTCCTTCCTTCCTCCCTTCCTTCCTTCCTACCTTTCTCTCTTCCTTCCTTCCTTCCGTCCTTCCTTCCTTCCTTCCGTGCTTCCTTCCTTCCTTCCTCCCTTCCTTCCTTCCTATCTTTCTCTCTTCCTTCCTTCCGTGCTTCCTTCCTCCCTTCCTTCCGTGCTTCCTTCCTTCATAAACATAGTGATATCAGGCACAATTTCAATACACAACAGCAATCATTACGTAAACGCCTCATTTATTGTGCACATGTTTTCCTCCTAACTTCGCTCACAAACACACCGTCCCCACATTCTACCCTCAGAATGACAAAACAACTCACACATACAATAAACCAAAGAAATTACATTTCTGTAATTCTGCATTTTTACGCCTTAAAAAAAGACACGTGAATGTAGGGATTTTAAATTTAATACGAAACATTTCCGAATTTAATCAGCACTTAATTGTGTGGTGAAGAACATCACACATTGAGCAGGTCATCAGCTAATTTTGCTACAGTGGACACATCAAGAAGGATTGGGAGAATGAACATAAAAGTTTGATCACGAAGCCTCACGGAAACAACAGAACTTTGGAATATACTATTAGAACGGAGTTTACGAGAAATATAAAGTGAAATGTAAACTGTATTAAACTGCCTCAGTGGCTGGAGATCCGTTGCGAAAACAGGGACGACGCTTCCGGTTCTACAGAAGTAGGGAATTATTTCCCATTAAATCAAAGGGAAACTCTATCATGGATACGGTTAATTATAATGTAACATTCTAAGTGTGGTAATGTATACGTTCATTCGGGTTACTGCGAAATGTACTATAGTTTTGTGATTGTATACGACGGTATATTACGTAGCTATGCAGGTACGTTTCAAACTGTAAACTATGACAGGCATCGTTAAAAATAAATAACTCGTTCATCAGCATAAGGCCTAGAACGGCTGCTGTTGACGAATTAAAAAAACAAACATTATTATTATCATTATCAACAAAAACAACACCAACAACAACTACAGTAAATCCCTTGTTTTAGTTACACAATTAAGTCTCTTTAGGCAATTAACCTTTTGTAATTTCATGGCTACCGATGTCAGTTATTATAATACACCAAACAATGAATTATGCAAAGTTGAACAAAATTCGTTTAGTTTCTGTGTGACACACGTGTAAATTATTTGTACTGCCAGTTTGATGTCAGTGATGTCCACTGTCAGAGGCAGGTCTTTCGACAGTCTAAAACAGGCTTCATTTCCCTTGACATAAAGAGTCAAATTCTATTATGAATCTATGAATAAATTATCAATAATACGTGTAATTAGTTCAGTATTTTTAACGTTCCCTGTGATATTTCTTTTAACCTTTTCTGTTGTAAATATGGCGTATTTCGCTTAGAGGCACAATTTTCTCCCGCTCTGAATATATTTATTTAATATTACCAGTCAGTACAGATATGTTCTGAAGAGTTTAGAAGTTTCAACACAATCGCACGTCGACTTTCAACAAATTAAATCTATAAAAACAATTATTACAATAACTTCGGAGGGAATGGGTTAATTATTCGAGTTATATCACATAAAACGAAAAAATTGGAGGTTCTCCTTATTTAAACATGTATATCCTTACAGTGAACGCATTTCTCCAAATACTTCATCTACCCAATAACTAAAAGCATACATTTATATTTAGTATTATATACTTTGAAGAAACTCTGTGTTCATATTGAACTCAAATTCCACGAAATAAAGTAGATTATTACATCTGATTTATCAATAAAAAATGTCGTTAATAAATTATTACATACCATGGAATATGCTCTTATGAATCCGATATAATGCTGTATCATCACTGTTGACAGAAATAACAAAAGGCGATGTTTAAAGCCGCATGTCAAGAATTCTTATAGTGGGGGTTGCGGGGTGTGAGGGTGATAGAGAAACACAGCAGTCTGTGGCACTGAAATTCCAAATTTCCTGTCACTTCACATTCTAGCAAATCACAAAATCCCTTAAGATTACTAATCAATATGGAAGTCCTCCCAGAATTTCGTGTTTTTAGTGTCGCTTTCCGAGATCTTCTGTGCACAATACTGTTCACCCCTCGCAGCTGCTCACTTCCACATACATCTATATACAAAAAATATATATTAATTTAATGCATACAATAGTACCAAGAGCGTCATTAATCATGTATTTCACTTCCTCGGATAAAACTAAAATAATAGAAATCAAACACTCCTGTCAAACATAAGGATGCATTAGAGACAGTAACACCTGTAACACCTTGCTGTTATGAAGTATAAGACGGCCGACACAAAGAATTACAGCCAACATGTAGCAACCAGACGTCCCACCAAGAATGCAGACGACACGTTAGTAACCGTGCCTGTGTCTACAGCACGTCGGAGAGCCAGCAGCAGTCAGGGTGTTTCGGTTATCATAATATTCGTAAATTATGTCCTTAGATAACTTAGTTATTGAGTTTCGTTAATTGCTTAATTAATTTCTTACCTCGGGTAGTCAGCTAGTTAGTCGGTTACCGGTTAGACAATTATTCGGTCGATCAGCCGTCCAATCCATCAGTGAGCCAATCAGTCAGCTAAACAGTTATCTAGTCAACTGGATAGTCAGTTAACTGGTTACTAAGCTAAGTTGGTAATTACATAGACACGCACGATACCCACAACATTGTCTGTAAGTCTTTGCTGAAATAAAACCTGCCGGCCATGAAAACAGCAACCAGTCCGCACAAACATGTCCATTTGTTTAAGATATGCGCTATGCAATCAGTGTTACAGTTTTCGACACGTTCAGCAACCATTTCTGAAGCCGTCTCAAGCAAGAAGTCTGTGAATCCAGAAGAGCCATGAACCGTGATCCTTAATTTGCTAAATTTCTGCAATAATAAATCAACGTCTGGAGAACATGAAGGACAAATGATTATGAAGATAAAAATTTGTTTTCATAGGGATGATCTAAGGGATGAGGGATGGAAAAGGGAGCAAAAAAGCGTTAAGATTCCCCGCACTGAGAGCTTCTGTCATCTTAGCTAACCTTCTCATTAATTTTGCTTCCTTCTTTTCTCTTGCACTTCACCAGTTCTTAGTTATCCTTCTTCATTTCCCATTAGTTCTCGTATTTCTTCATTGGGCTCCAGTAGACCCAACTTCTTGACGAATTTTAACGGTCCTACTTTTTCACACTATACAAAAAGTCATGAGTCTTCTTTTCGCCCACTTGCACTGCATCTTGTAAAATAAATTTGCATAGTACACAAATCAATCTCAAAACTGTTTTACTTCCAAGCAGCTTACTTTTCTGTTGAAAATGTTGCATCGAGATTTCCAAAACATATTCTACACCGTCTAGACTTTTAAAGTTTCCGAAGCCAAGCGTGATCGTACCCCTCCAAACACGCTCTCTGTTCGTCCATTCGTCTGTCACAGGCATAACTCGGAAACAGTTGAACGGATTTTCATGAAATTTGATACTGGAAAATATCGTGAAAAAACTGCTCAGTCACTTCAATCTCCGTTACAGTTTATTACCCACCATGCTTATGAAAGTGTAGACTGAACTTCACTACACATACGATATATGTTAGGCCGCTCACGCTGCCTTCATACAGCAATTGTTAACTGTAACGAATTTGTCACAAATACTGTAGGACATACCAAAAAAAGTTTTTTTTTTAATTATTAAACCAACAAATGCACATTCAAAATACACAGTCGTACAGTTTTTATTAAGTCCTCCGACACGTTTCGGTGTTATGGCACCATACTCAGAAAGTTAATATACCAAATCCTCTGAGCACCAGTTAAAATACACAAATTACATTCGTAATTTGAGGGTTGTTTGACCGTGCATCTTCCTCATGAAATAACTTGAAATGCCAACTTGATGCAACAAGGTAATTTTATTAATGTATACTTAGCTCGACATGTTTCGTGTACATACGCCCATCATCAAGAGCACTGGAAGATGAGTTGCAGCACATGGTTTCCTGCACCGAGTTTTTGATGGGTGGTG
>Ga0123354_10011177_pt1:2500-13851 | contig 13851 bp, 11 predicted proteins | sample TergutLab28metaG_2_FD_97872 | JGI IMG/M metagenome (GOLD analysis project Ga0123354, IMG submission 97872) | Labiotermes labralis P4 segment gut microbial communities from Petit-Saut dam, French Guiana - Lab288 P4 | ecosystem: Host-associated > Arthropoda: Insects > Digestive system... | reverse complement strand
CAGGGTTATTCGAAATGATTGTCGGGGTTTTAACAACTGCCACCTCGTTCTCCAGATGCAACCCCATGTGATTTCTTTCTATGGGGTTACGTCAAGGATCAGGTTTATGTTCCTCCTCTTCCCATAAGTATCCCGGAACTGAAGGTACGAATCAGAACCGCCACTGAAACCATCACCGCTGACATGCTACAAACAGTTTGGAACTCGATTATCGTGTTGATGTTTGTCGAATCACAAAGGGTTCACATATAGAGCACCTGTAAGGTATGTAACAAAAACTTGTGAGTGTTGTTCTATTACATAAAAAAAAACTTATACTGCTATCTCAAGTGTATTGTGTATGATAAGTTGCTAAAACCCCGACAATCATTTCGAATAACCCTGTATTTTCTATACCTCTGTGCTGACCTCAGACCTCAATATTTCTTATCCCTTTCCTTTTAAGAAGTTAAATCTATACGCAGGACATTCCTCAGTTCAAATGTTTCATGATTTATACATTCCCTTTTACAACCAGCTTTGTCAGCGCATTTCCTGTCTGCTGCATCTTTAAGAGGGCAGGAGGAACTATGATTGGTTCAGCGACTGCTTTTATGACTGACTTCACTAGCTGTTTGCTCATTTATTTATTTACTCAATGTCAAGCTAGCTGATTCACTGGGTGAGTAAATGGGAAGTTTGGGACGATGGAGGAAATCACTGACTTGCTTGTTAGCTGCAGGAATGATTGAACAACTGGCCAACTTACCGACCAACAGACTTAAATGTGTAGGGGTGTCACACGGCAATGTGAAGCGTATCCTTCCGAACAAGAAATTCCCCGCTGTGATAGGAAACGGAAAATCTTAAATCTTTCCGAAATACTGGTCCGCCCTGATGTGAGCCAGCTAAATCCAGATTTGATTCTAGAGTCCAGATTCTGTAAGATATGCCGTAATACTCTTCTTAACTCCACACAACTGGTGCTTGATATGACACTATTTCTATAGTAAAACCAACCAGATGTAACAATGCATCAAATTTATTTTATCTTGGAATCAAGCTCCACATGTTTCGGACGGTCTTTCTGTCCGTCATCAGGAGTTCAAGACTGTACATACAGCAACAGGCATTTGTCAAACAGATACTGCTGTCTGCTTGCTTGCGGGTACCCGCTAGCAAGCAGACAGCAGTATGCCTGTTGCTGTATGCACAGTCTTGAACTCCTGACGACGAACGGAAAGACCGTCCGAAACATGTGGAGTGTCATTACAAAATAAAATAAATTTTATGTATTGGTGCACGCCCCTATGAACGTTAAATTTCATACGAGAGTATTAACAAAAAAAGTTTTGACGTTAACTCATCCCCTCCATATTATTCACACGTCCCGCTTACCTCATCCTCTGTTACCAACTCAGTCTACCAACAAACACAAACCACCGAACGAATTATGTAATAATTCGCAAAGATTCAGCAACAGCTAAATGGACTACAAGAGTGCATGGGTACCAGAAGCGCAACATAGGCTGTTTTGACAAGACGTAAATAAATTTTCAAAGCAAAAGCGAAGTTTTCTCAGAACGCGCCTTCCAGATAATACAGGTTAACGCAGATAGAGCAGCACTCACTCTTAAATTCTGCAGTGATTGGAGGTGAATGGTCAGTTTTACGCCCTGGCCAATTTAAGCCAAAAAAAACCCCCACTGCACCAGTTTAATACGAGAACATGCAGGCACCAGAACAGGAATGGAAGTTTCGGAGAAGAGGAAAATTTGTCGTCTGTAACAGGAATCCAGCCACGATTCGTCTGTCGTCCTGTACATTTACTGTACTCACTGAGCTATGCCAGCTCCCTCGCAATGCAAGACAGGAGGACCTAACAAAATTCGGCGCAATATACACAAAGCGAAAAGGACGAACCTGCAACGATGTCTGAGTGCATATGCGATATTTTTAATTCGAACACCCTATTTATTTCCTCTCCACTTACTCTTAATAGAAGAGAAACTCTAAACTGCAGAATAAGAACCAACTAGACGTTACTTACAATTTTATTGTACTTCTTATAGGCTCAACATGTTTCGGGCACAACTATGCCCATCATCAGGAGCTCGCGACTATAATGTTGATAACCACATTGGTCGTCTCGTTCCTGGGTTGCTGTAGGTTGGAAGTTAAGTGCGGGTAGGCTGGAGTGGTGTCCGGGCTGCAGGCTATAGCACGACTAGTAGTGCTATAGCCAACTTCCAACCTACAGCAACCCAAGAACGAGACGACCAATGTGGTTATCAACCTTATAGTCGCGAGCTCCTGATGATGGCCATACTAGTGCCCGAAACATGTTCAGCCTATAAGAAGTGCAATAAAATTATAAGTGGCATCTAGTTGGTTCTTATTCTTCAGTTATCACAATGATGCACGGTCCAACACACATCAAAAAAATCTCTAAAGTTTCATAAAGTCTAATCTTTGGAAGTAAATGAACAAGATAGACATCAAATGGCATATATTCACGCAAATCAATAACAATACGAGAAAATTTCAAACACTTAGCAAAAAGAAAGGCATGGTTGAGCCGTATAAGTATTCTAATAAAATAATGGTTAAAATGGAGTATGTGAAGTGCGTGGTTTTGAGCAGAAGACTGAAGACTTCCTAGGAATGTTCTTTGAGATTTTCTGTCACCCTTTTTGTCTTCAAGTTCATTTATTGCAAATGAAAGTCTATCCTTGACACAGCTAACCAATAATACAGGTAATACAGCAGCTATTTAAACGCCTAGCTACTCTACAATAGACGCAACCACGTGTAATCCCCTTGCTTGCACATAAATAGTCATCAGTCGCAAATATTTCGAAGGAATTTAATATGAATGAATTAGCCGGTAACATGGAGTACGGAAAATGTAGTGGACCATAAAGGGGGAAATAAAACCCGCTAATAATGTGCCAGTTAAGAAACACAATGTCTCGACATCAGAATTCAGGACGAAGTCGCAATATAAAGGTTGATAACAGAGCCTTTGAAAGGGTGGAAGAGTTCAAATATTTGGGAACAACCTTAACAAATCAAAAATCTATTCAGGAAGAAATTAAGAGCAGACTGAAGTCAGAGAATGTTTGCTATCATTCGGTGCAGAATCTTCTGTCTTCCAGTTTGCTATCCAAAAATTGAAAGACTGAGATATACAAAACTATAACTCTATCTATTGTTTTGTATGGGTGTGAAACTTGGTCGCTGATATTGAGGGAGGAACGCAGGATAAGGGTGTCTGAGAATAGGGTGCTGAGGAGAATATTTGGGCCTAGAAGGGACGAGGTAACAGGGGAGTGGAGGACACTACATAATGAGGAGCTGAATGATCTGTACTGCTCACCCAATAATGTTCGGGTGATCAAATCGAGAAGAATGAGATGAGCGGGGTATACAGCGCCCATGGGGGATATGAGAGGCGTATACAGGGTTTTGGTGGGGAAACCTGAGGGAAAGAGACAATTTGTGAGACCCGGGCGTGGATGGGATAATAATATTAAGATGGATCTTCAGGAAGTAGGATGTGGGGGTATGGGCTGGATTGATCTGGATCAGGATAGGGACAGGTGGCGGGGACTTGTGAATGCGGTAATGAACCTTCGGATTCCATAAAATACGGGGAATTTCTTGACTAGCTGAAAACCTGTTTGCTTCTCGAGAAGGACTTTGTTCCGAGGAGTAAGTAAGTATGTAAGTAAGTATGTAAGTAAGTATGTAAGTAAGTATGTAAGTAAGAAACATAATACTAAATTTAACACAGCCTTTTAATATTTTGTACAATAAACCTTTAGTCAAACGAAATAACAGGCAACTATTACCCCCCCCCCCAAAAAAAATGTATACACTTCTTGTAAATAGAGTCATTTTGTGCTAATAAAACCACTTACAGCAGACGTCAGGATATGCACCAGAGACGTCCACAAACGTGTATACATACAGGTAGAGGAAAATAAGTCACGTCGTTGTACATTGCTTCTCAGGGTAGACTACAAATTCGCCTTGCGATGGGTACAAATACATGACATGGCTTATTTGAAAGTGATAGCAGTGGATTTCAAGAAAAAAGAACTGCAAGGAAATCGTCTTGAGAGACAGACTAGACCGACATACGAGATCAAATTTCAATGCGACGTAGAAAAATTTCTAAGTCCCTCCCTCAAATGATAGAGGCTTAGCGGCGAAAATACGGTTGCTCGAGATTCACCTCAAATCACCTTATTTAAACAGAATTCTGGGCCCATTTTACAGGAAACGGAACGCAATTTTCATTTACAACGTCGTACAGCCTCTGACGCAATAGAAGTTGTGACGATAAATAACCAGAGGAATGAGAGTGTAGCAAGCAGTGAAAACAGGGGAATCAAAAGAAAATAAATTAATAAAAAAGGACCAAACTAAAAATAAATGGAGAGACAGACACTTGAAAAAAGAGAGAAATAAAGAATGGGAAAGAGAGAAAGAGGGGCAATACCCTAAACCTGCGGAAGTTCAGAAGAGGAAGAAGAGGACTTGAAGAAAGTTCTAAGGAAAGAAAGGACAAACGACAAGACCAGAAGGATTAAGAAATGAAAGAAATGGAAGAAGCAGCAACGAAAAAGAAGGAAGGAAGGAAAGAAGTTAAGAAGGCACAAAACGGAAAGTCAGAAAGAGAGTAGAAATTTTAATTCCAAAATCGTGCTTTTTTCCTAAACACTTATCAAACTTTTTGGGATACAACAAATTAAATGTAGGCGTGGGTGTAATAGAAAGCAAAAACAAAGAGAATGCAAGTGCCTCCATCTTCAGAGAAGAAAACAACAGAAAATGGAAGCAGCAGATGACTCCGAAATGGCACTATTATCTACGGCACTACACAACTTCAGTGTCAGAAGACAACAGTTCTGACAGTCGTCTCTGAGAGACCCTCAAACCTCCCATATATTTTCCATTTTTTTTGGGGGGGGGGGCGCAACAGCCGCCAATGGGCCAGGGCCTCCTCATTCATGAGGTTTCTAATCACACACAATGACACAACAGAGTCGGTAGGACTCCTCTGGACGAGTGATCAGCCCGACTCAGGAACCTCTACCTGACAACACACAACACTCACGACAGACATCCATGCCCCCGGCGGGATTCGAACCCACAATCGCAGCAGCCGAGCGGCCGCACACCCATGCCTTAGACCGTGCGAAAACTGGGATCGACATAGTTTCTAACGGTTTATCTAAAAACATTTCCACTGTAAATGAGCCGCTCTTATTTCAGACTTCTTTGCAAGATAAAAAAATTCAGACCAGATTAGGCAGTGCCTGTACCCGATATCTTGCATATGGTTGTCGCATGGCACTTCAAGACAGTGTAAGCGGTGTGACAAATCAAAAACGAAACTAAGTAAAGTTTTATTATTGAAAATTTACAGAATTCAGATCTTGTCTTCCTTCAAAACTAGTCTTCTTTCGCTCTGAAGCATTTCTCTCTTCTCTACCTTCCCCGTTTCAAAACATTCTTGGAAGTCCTGTCCTGTTGAGGAATGCTGTTTAAGTGCTCTGTCCTATTACTTCCCCGGTTCGTACATTCAGACGCTTCTTAGAACCAGGCCGCACTAAACAACGGATGAGTCTGAATGTGGAGCGAATATTACGTAAGCCACATGCTCGGTCTCGCTTCATTCTCCCTACACCCCGTACACCACCACCCCCCCCCTCCCAAAAAAACGTTTTTTTTTTCTTTAATATTCTTTTTAATTCTGTAAACCCATCTACGGCCAGACCTCTCAAATACTTTCTTCCTTTGAGCAGCTCAAACTAATTTTCATATTCAGTTCCCATACGCCTTTGTATGCCGCACGTCCTGCATATCTCATTCTCCTTTAATTAATCATTTTTACAGCACGCGTGAATAATAAAATTGCAGGAAGCATTAGTTGTTTAAGCCATGTCCTGTTATAATTTTGTACAACGGCACTTACAGAATTCTACCTAGTGTCAGCATTAAGAATGAATGGAGCCATACTTCTACTTCCCCAATACGTCTTCACGGCGGGCACAGGAATTGCGGCCCGCAACATCCCATACCGAAGTCAAAGTACTTTAGGCTGTTTTTACATTCAGCACGCCGTGCAAAGCTTCGGGATAGACTCCAACGACCGCTGGATGATGTAAGGATTCGCGATGCCTTGGGGCGACTGAGATAGAGCAGCAAAACCTTGGCCTTCAGGGGGTGGAGTGAGGGGTACTTACGGCGGTGATCATTTTGCAGTGTGAACGAGAAAAATAGGTTTTGAATCTGCCTCCACTGCAGGAGGCGGGGTGGGAGCTGAGACAACGAGTCGTGCAAGAAGCATCAAATAGATGAGTCTGTATCGGCGGCTGACTTATATGGATGTTGTGAGGATTGCTTGCACAACGGGGAAACTCATTATATCGAATTATACCGGGGCCAGCGGTCTGGTATATAGTCCAGGGGAAATACATCAGTTTGTGAAGGGTCCTTCTGATGGAAAGTTTAAGAAACCTGAGAAGTTTCTGGTACCTCGAACTAAGAAGACAGGACGTAAGAGAAACAGAAAGAAGTAAGAAGGATAAACTTAGTAATGTGCAGAAACACAATATCGTCAGAATGGCGAAAATACGATGATAAAATGGAAGGAATATACAGCTTGTTTAAGTGGGGGATAGCGAGAAGTAATTCTGCATGAAAAAAACATATGTCAATTATCTGAAGAGAACAGACAACTAAGAAATATATTATTAAAGTACATGTCAATGAAATATCCGTGTGTAGCTCATTACCAGTTACTTTGAACCTTGGAACAAGTTGATTAGTCACATCAGCAACAAGGTAAAATGTGCTCTACTTACCTTAAACATAGGGTGAAATAAAGATGTAAGAATGTTTGATAAACACGTCGAAAGTGTGGGTAAATACAAATAATTATAAATATTAATATCTAAAAACTGCACTGACAATTAAAATCTACATTGACAAACGTACGCAGCTCTAATTCGGAGAATGTTTCCTATCACTCAATTTAAAAATATATATATATTTTTCCTTCCTCTCTTCTCTTTATAGATGCAAACATTCAAGAATATAAAATTATAACCAACCAGTCACTTTCTGCCTGTGTCATGGTTCGTATTCCCAAGCACATTTCCTGGTCATATGGCAATGTGCTACAGTTACTGAACATAAAACAAAAATCGCAGACCGGAGAAACAACTGGGAAAAAAAAATACATCTTGCATGAAGGACTCGTACCGAGCAGCTCGACGAACTGCAGCTTACAGACCGGTGGGATGCCGAGACGTCGGACGTCGGACGTCGAGTCGGCGCTGGGAGGCGGAATTATTATACTCGACATTGCAGAACGACTCTGACCGTCACAGCGCCAGAACGGTCCCTTTACCTCCTCGCTAGGCTTGCAGAGAGAGCAGATGGGTCCTGTCAGATATACACGTATGTCTCTATAACTGCTATGTCTCCACAACTGTACCTATTTCTATTTCGCCATTTGGTGGGTGTTCAGTTTCTAAAAACTCTAAATGCATATAACACTCAGCTATAACCATCCAGAAAAAGTCATGAAATGTGAACTTCCACGCACAAGACCTAACATGTGAGACCGCAAACATTGTGAAATAGGAAACCAACAAGATGCAACAGTTAGATGTTTATTATCAGTACTTTCTCAACATGTTTCGGGCATCACTATGCCCATCTTCAGGAGACCAAGACGCGTGTTACTGCACGTGGTGTGCTGCACTGGTTCTGCTGGATGTGGTTGGTAGCGGTTGTGGGGCGCTGCGTTGTAGGGTGCGAGCACTGTGAAGGTTAGTGTTCGAACAGTATCTCACTTCACAATTTGCTGACGATGCACGGTCACAGAAACCTAAAGATTGTGAAATGGCTGGATCTAGTAATTTCACCTGTTATTCAGGTACAAAACTTTGTCTTTCACAAGAACCGGCAGCATTTGACAACAAAGAACTTTATTCTCACATAAATTATGCTAGAATTAGACAAGACAGGCAAATGTACGTACCGTACAAACGTAGCGTTGAACCGCCTTCACGAAAACAACTGTTGCCGTAGAAAAGCAATAAGTATTACATATTCTAAGAGCGTGTCTGTAGCCTTGATTATAAAACATTCAAAGTGAATTCGCCGTGTTCTTTTGTAATCTGCTGCCTGTCCGGATTTACCATATTTTTCCACATTATCTCATAAACTGCACGATTTTCGGGAAAAAAAAAATACTGAAGATAAATGTTTGTTTTAAGATTCTCTACAAATGTTTTTCTGAAATATTCCTTATTAGAAGAAGAATTCAAGGAGATTTTGTCATAAATGTACTAGGCCTTCGTCTTCATGTAATGTATTCGTTATTCTTGTCAGAGTTCAATAAAACTTCAAATTTCTGGATAGAGTTTTCGAAAAACACTCAAATATCAAATTTAATGAAAATCCGTTCAGTGAAAACCGAGTTCCTCCACCCGGGGAGACGGACAAACGGTCAGATGGAAGGACAGACACGGAAGTGACCAAGCTAACAATCGCTTTTCGTAATTTTGCGTAAAGCCTAGAAAATACTTAAAGAGGATATCATGGTTTGTACCGTTCTTATCCTTCTTCTTCTTCGTCTTCTACTTCTTTAAGCGCGGACAGACAGGCAAAAATACGTGGGAAGAATAAAGTAAAATTTAGGACTTCCAGCAGAAGAATTTCTTTTGTGTGCAATATGCCGGTATATTGTGAGAGCGTGGACTTCAAGGTTACTGGTATTAGGTTTATGACTGTGTTTATCACGCGAAGGGATGCGGCATGCTTTTCGCTAAGGTTACAACCATATTGCCGACTTGTCTCCCTGGGAACAGCGTATTCTACGCCCCTTTCGGTATGCATCAATCAGACAGATGTTATGCTTGATGAGAGTAGAGGCTGTGAAGCTAGCACAGACTGGGTTTGGGGACTTCTTAGCGGACAGTGGTGTGAGCAGGTTGAAGGGGAAGCGTGTCGATAATAAAGAGGTGTGTACTGTTGATACAGTTGACACAAATAAATTGGTTGTGAATTTTAAATTATAAACATTGAAGTGACTGTGAGAATAAAACTAAAGAGGCCTAACCACAAATATCCTTCTTATCATCCAGTCGGTAGACACTTAACGTTTCCTGTGACCACCACGCGTTATATTCCCTGGGTGGGGTTCGTGTTCTCGTCTTTGAGATTTGGCCGGTTAAACTCTTCTAAGCTGTTCCAACTCCTTTATACATTCAGTAACACTCATTGGATACTGCAGCCCCTCGCAATGCCTCCACCTGCTACACTCCTCAGCTAACACTGATCTGCAAAGGCTGAGTTACAACACACACATTACTGCAATATGGCACGCTATAACGTTGAATATCGATGAATGGGGGGGGGGGGCACTTCTGTGAAGAATTTCAACGTGCTACTCTGGCATTTATCTAGAGTGACTGAAGTAAACCACAAATAACCTCAAACAAAACAGACCGCAATGCAATCAATGAAGCTGGTACAATAAATGGGACTGAAATGAAATGCACAGCGAAATAAAATGCGGATGGCTGAGTGTAATATCACGAATGTTGTTACAAGACGCTGAGAGGTGTTCTGCTTTCATTTCTATTGCAGTGAAGAATATGTTGACCACCTTTGATTGAATTCAGAGCCGCCCAATTTACAGAGGTGGACAACATATGGAAAAGCACTTGACACTCCGCAAATTGAACTGCGCGGCTATCACAAGAACAAAGGTACATTTAGAGTGCAGGCGGATACAGATTGTCGAATTTCATGTTCAGGTGACCGTGCATCGTGATAAATTCTTATAATAAAACCAACTAAATGCACTAATTTCTCAAATTTATTTTTGGAATAAAATTCCACATATTCCGGAAAGTTCTTCTATCCATCATCATGAGTTTTTCACTGTACACACAGCAATCGTATGTTTCATACAGGTTTGCTGACAGCTTGCGAGCTGTCAGCAAACCTGTATGTATTGCTGTGTGTACAGTCCGAAACATGTAGACTTTTATTCCAAAAATAAATTTCAGAAATTAGTGCATCTAGTTGGTTTTATTATAAGGACAGATTGTCGAGTTGGAGGGCAGAGTACAAGACACTGTCAATGAAACGCGACCGTAAGAGTAGTACTGGGCCAGTTTCCAACTGTAAGTTCCTATTTGACCATAAATCTTTAGAGAGATTGGAGTTAGCGTGGGCAAGAGGCAGTTCTAATAACAAATGAGGATTCTGGTTCATGTGCAGTATGACACAAAAACTACACAGCTCATTAAGTCAGCCAACATAAACCGGTAAAGTATAGCACTAAGTGCGCAACTGTGACCAAGATTGAAGATACGCAGGTGGCCAAGTTACGGTATAACGGTCATGCATGACGTAAAATAAGCTCGCCGGTTCCATACAAGTGTGACCAACTGTGACAGGTGGCTGACCTGCAAGGTGAAGCCAAATTCAAACGGTTCTACGACAATGTCTCTATCCTAAATCCAAGGACATCAGCCCCAGGGATGGTGGAGGTGACTCTCTACTTCTTGTTTTATTCACTTCCAGGTCCCTGTGGCCAATGCCGGCCAGCACAAAATAGCCTGATGTTAGTGAAGGACGCCACATGTGAATTGAATGGTTGGACGACTGCAGGAGAATATAAATAACTGCACTGAAGGAGGAGAAGAGTAACAACTCTAGGGAAGTGGTGGATGTCGTGTAGCCAGGAGACTCGTTTCTGTGACTTCAGTATAAACATGTCCTCTGTGCAGACAAAGTTCGTACAGTAGCGAGCAAGAATGGTTTATGTGAAACTACTCTCATAGTTTGACTCAATTTTTGTTAGTAAACAATAGAAGAGCTCAGTTCAGATTTCAATACAAAAGCTTCTACAGCGCTGTGCTGGAAGACCGCGTGTACTAAAGCGCTTAGGGAGAGCAAGTTCTGACATCTCAACAACCAACGCTTGAATACAGAAGTTGGCAGTGAAGATCGCTTAACATATTTATATCCCTTTGTGCAAAATTTCAGGTTTCTGGAGCTTAAGTTGGAAAATACTTTCCAGGTCGCCATGTTTGTACACACACACACACAAAATAATGTTTCGCATATTGTTGTAATTAATACGCCATTGTTTTGTGTACAGTTAGTCAGCAGTACATCATTAAAATGGATCCCATTACGTAAGGTGATGTGATGTGGAATGGAATAAGAGAAATTGAATCGGATGAGGTGGTCGGCTATTTTAAGTCTAAATGCAGCAATGAACATTTGACCCCTGATTTCAGTTTTCCGCCGCGACGTAAAGCAGACATTCG
>Ga0123354_10011176_pt1 | contig 13852 bp, 10 predicted proteins | sample TergutLab28metaG_2_FD_97872 | JGI IMG/M metagenome (GOLD analysis project Ga0123354, IMG submission 97872) | Labiotermes labralis P4 segment gut microbial communities from Petit-Saut dam, French Guiana - Lab288 P4 | ecosystem: Host-associated > Arthropoda: Insects > Digestive system > Gut ... | reverse complement strand
CCAGAGTCCACAAAACGGGTCAAAATAAGTCCGAAAAGCAGCTTTACAGGGTAGTTTTCGGTCATTTTTGGCCTTGTAGACATGGGTTTCTCCAGTGCTTCAGACTTTTTGAGCATCCTGTTAGGGGGATAATCTCGCTTGGGAGAGGCGTAACCTCTTTCAAGCGCTTTTGTCGCCCGGGCACGGGCGTGGATTGAAACATCATGTCCATCACGTTACGCGCCATTTGCGCCGATATTACGACATTGGCCGTCGACGCCATCGTCAACGCCGCCAACAGCACCCTTCTGGGCGGCGGCGGAGTCGATGGGGCCATTCACCGCGCCGCAGGGCCGGAACTGCTGGCCACCTGTCGCACCCTGAACGGCTGCGCCACGGGCGAGGCCAAAATCACCCCCGGCTTCCGCCTCCCCGCCAAACACGTCATCCACACCGTTGGCCCCGTCTGGCGCGGCGGCGAACATGGCGAACCGGCGCTGCTTGCCGCCTGCTACCGCAATGCGCTGGAACTCGCCGCCCAGACCGGGTTGGAAACCATCGCCTTTCCCTGCATCAGCACCGGGGTTTACGGCTATCCGCCCGCCCTGGCCGTCCCGTGCGCGCTTGGCGCCGTAAAGGAGGCGCTGGCGCGCCTGCAGGGTATCCGGGAAGTGATTTTCTGCTGCTTCTCAGAAGAAGAACGGATGCGGTATGAACATGCGTTGAACATGAAACACAAGGATTGACCCGTCGTGCGCTGAGTCAACAAATTAATCGGATGGTAAAGTCTTAACCTTCAAGTTTTTTCGGGGCACGCAAAATTTCAACCTCTCCGCAATTCTTCAAAATCGCCGCCCTTCAGACCGTCTCTGGCCCCAATGTGGCAGCCAACCTCATGGCAGCGGACGAACTGATTGCCGAGGCCGTTGCCAGAGGCGCACAGATGGTGGCATTGCCCGAGTATTTCGCGCTGATGTCGACCGATGAAACCGCCAGAATTCGTGCGTGCGAGCACGAGGGCAGCGGGCCGGTTCAGGATTTCCTGAGCAAAACCGCCGCACGCCATGGAATATGGATTGTCGGCGGTACGCTGCCGCTGGTGGCGGACGCTCCGGACAAAACACGCAACGCCGCGCTGGTTTTCGATGACTGTGGTAACCAGGTAGCGCGCTATGACAAAATCCATCTCTTCAGCTTCACGCAGAACAAGGAGCAATACGATGAGGCAGCCAGCATCGAACCGGGTGCGCGCGTGGTATGTTTCGACTCACCTGCCGGAAGGGTGGGACTCGCGGTATGCTACGACCTGCGTTTCCCCGAACTTTTCCGCGCAATGGGCAAAGTCGACCTGATCGTTCTGCCCGCAGCTTTCACATACACAACCGGACAGGCACATTGGGAAACGTTGTTGCGGGCGCGAGCCATCGAAAATCAATGCTATCTGGCAGCGCCTGCTCAGGGAGGGGTACATCCGCATGGCCGCCGGACATGGGGGCATAGCATGATCATCGATCCGTGGGGCAATATTCTCGCCTGCCGTCCGGAAGGGGCGGGCGTAGCCGTAGCCGAACTCGACCCCGAGTGGCTCCATCTGGTTCGCCAGAGCCTGCCTGCCCTGAATCACCGCCGCCCGGAACTTTTCTGATGGAAAATTCATTACCCTGTCGCATCGATTACCGGAACCACACACAATGACGAAAAACGCGCTCAAGGCTGCTGACCGCTACCTGCTCTCACCACACGACCTTGGCCATGAAGAACTCGAAAAAGCACTCCGCAAACTGATGCGGCATGGCATCGATTATGGCGACCTTTATTTCCAATACAGCCGCGCCGAAGGGTGGGGGCTGGAAGAAGGCATCGTCAAATCGGGCAGTTTCAGTATCGAAGAAGGCGTTGGGGTACGCGCGGTAAGCGGTGAAAAAACCGCCTTTGCCTATTCCGACGATATTTCAATGAATGCGCTGCTCGATGCCGTTCGCGTCACGCGGGCCATCGGCACGGCGGACAGGAAGCAAAAGGTCAAGGTCACGCCGCGCAAGCCCCCCGTCAGGCTATACCGCGCCGACGACCCGCTTGCCTCGCTCGACGATACCGCCAAGGTGCGACTGCTCGAACGGCTGGAAGCATTTGCCCGTGCCGACGACCCACGCGTCGTACAGGTCATGGCCGGGCTCGGCGGAACATGGGAAGTCGTGCTGGTAGCGCGCAGCGATGGGCATATTACTGCCGATATACGGCCTCTGGTGCGCGTGTCCCTTACCGTCATCATGGAAGAAAACGGGCGGCGCGAGCAGGGCAGCGCAGGCGGGGGCGGGCGTTTCGACTACGGCTACTTTACCGATGAGACATTGCGCGGTTATGCGCTGGAAGCCGTGCATCAGGCCCGCATCAACCTTGAAGCCGTCTCTGCGCCAGCCGGGGTCATGCCCGTCGTGCTCGGCCCCGGCTGGCCGGGCATCCTGCTGCATGAAGCCATCGGACACGGGCTGGAGGGCGACTTCAACCGCAAGGGCAGTTCAGCCTTTTCGGGGCGCATTGGCGAGCAGGTAGCCGCACGCGGCGTCACCGTGGTCGACGACGGCTCGTTGCCGGATCGGCGCGGCTCACTCGCTATCGACGACGAAGGCAACCCCGGCGCGCGCACGGTGTTGATCGAGGACGGCATCCTGACCGGCTACATGCAGGACATAACCAATGCCCGCCTGATGAGCATGAAGCCCACCGGCAACGGCAGGCGCGAGTCCTACGCCCATCTGCCCCTGCCGCGCATGACCAACACCTTCATGCTCAACGGCGAACGCGACCCTGCCGAGATCATTGCCTCGGTCAAGAAGGGCCTGTACGCGGTCAACTTCGGCGGCGGGCAGGTCGACATCACCTCGGGCAAGTTCGTCTTCTCCGCCTCCGAGGCATACCTGATCGAAAACGGCAAAGTCACCCGCCCGGTCAAAGGCGCGGCGCTCATCGGCAACGGCCCGGACGCACTGACCCGCATAAGCCTCATCGGCAACGACATGGCCCTCGACCCAGGCGTCGGCTCCTGCGGCAAAGACGGCCAGAGCGTGCCGGTAGGCGTCGGGCAGCCTACTTTGCGCATCGACGGGCTGACGGTTGGGGGGACGGGTTGAGTGAATCAACGACCCAGGACAAACATGTGTTAGATTGTTACTTACATAAACACGACAATACCGTTTCCGCGCGAGGCGTTTGAGGGACGCGCGGACTTTAAGATGGAAATCCTTGTTCTCGTCCTTCTGATTGTCCTCAACGGCGTTTTCGCCATGTCGGAAATCGCGCTGGTAACCGCCCGGCGCGCAAAGCTTGCCAAGCTGGCCGAGGAGGGCGACCTGGCTGCCAAGGTTGCGGTGAGCCTTGGTGAAGAACCAACCCGTTTCCTGTCGACCATCCAGATCGGCCTGACTTCCTTCGGCATCCTGATCGGCGTCATGAGCGAAGCGGCGCTGTCCGCGCCAGTGGCTGCCTGGTTGCGCGAATTGGGCATGGCGCAGCGCCCCAGCGAAATCACGGCAACCACCTCCGTGGTGCTGCTCATCACTTACGTCACCATCGTGGTCGGCGAACTGGTTCCGAAGCGCATCGGCCAGCTGAACCCGGAAAGCATCGCCCGCCGGGTAGCGCGCCCGATGAACACGCTGGCAATCATCTCGCGCCCCGCCGTGCGCATGCTCTCTGGTTCAACCGTGCTGCTGCTGCGCCTGTTGGGGCTGCGCGACGGAAAAACGCCCGGCGTGACCGAGGAGGAAATCCACGCCTTGCTTGAAGAAGGCTCGGAAAGCGGCGTGATCGAAAAGAGCGAGCACGCGATGGTGCGCAATGTGTTCCGCCTCGACGACCGTCAGATCGGTTCGTTGATGGTTCCGCGTTCGGACATCGTCTGGCTGGATGTCGAACGGCCCCAGGAAGAAAACCTCGTACGTGCGGCGAAATCGGAACATTCCCGCTTCCCGGTATGCAAAGGGGGGCTGGAAGAAATCCTTGGCATCATTTCCTGCAAGCAGCTCTTCAACCAGATGCTCAAGGGCGGCCAGCCCGACATCGCCAGTCAGTTGCAAAGCCCTGTCTACGTGCCCGAATCGCTGACCGGCATGGAACTGCTCGAACAATTCCGCGCCTCCGGTTCCCATATGGCCTTTGTGATCGACGAATACGGCGAGGTACAGGGGCTGGTGGCGCTCCAGGACGTAATGGAAGCCGTGACCGGGGAATTCCGCTCGGAAAGCCAGGAAGATGCCTGGGCTGTGCAGCGCGAAGATGGGTCATGGCTGCTCGACGGGCTCATCCCGCTGCCGGAACTCAAGGACTTGCTCGAACTACGGGAAGTCCCTGAAGAAGACAAGGGGCGCTACCACACCCTGTCGGGCATGATCATGTGGCTGCTCGGCAGGCTGCCGCGCACGGGAGATGTGACTGCCTGGGAAGCCTGGCGGCTGGAAGTGGTCGACCTCGACGGCAAGCGCATCGACAAAGTGCTGGCCAGCCGGTTGTCGGAGCCGCTGAAGGGCAAGGAAAATGGCGAAGCAATGCCCGGGATTTGAATAAAACTCCTTTCATTTATGCAATGCGTTCCCATAAAAAAACCGGCTGGATGTCCAGCCGGTCTCTTGGGGAGGATCCGCACTCAGGCGGTTATTGGTAGCGGGGTTTTAGCCTTCGCCGCCCTCGGGTTCCTTAGGCTCGCCGCCTTCAGCTGGAGAAGCGTCAACTCGGCAGGCTCCTGGCAGATATTTAGGATCGACATTAGTGCCAGCGGTGGAAGAGCAACCCCATTTAATGGAGCCACCGAGTCCCACGTCGGGTTTCAGTACCACGACCTTCTCTGCTTGAACCTTCTGGTTATATGTTATAGTGATAGTGCCATCCACAACTTCTACACTTTCAACGGCGTTGCCCTTGATGTTACTAGCGGTCTCAAGCCCCGCTGCTGTATTGTCTTTAGGCCAGCCCCCTTTGTCGGCGTAATATTCCGCCACAGATGCCTTGGCGGCTTCGGCAAGGCCCAAACCTTCCGCAACGTGAGCGCGCTTGGTGTAGTCCTGATAGGCGGGAAGCGCAACGGCCGCCAGGATGCCGACAATCGCAACGACGATCATCAGTTCAATCAGGGTGAAGCCTTGTTGGATCTTTTTCATGTTGAAACTCCTCGTAATGGCGGTTTTTTCCGTCGAACTAGGTGTAGCAAGAGCCGTGCCCGGTTTACAAAGATTTCAAACGTGACAGAAGTCTCAAAACAAACGTGCAAAAATGACAATCCGGGCGGCAGGTTGTCGTTTTCTGACAACCTGCCGCCCGGATTGTTATGTTTTGACTATTGCTTCCCTCGCCCGCCTGGTGGGGAGTTATAGGTTGGGGTGCGCGAAGCAAACCCCAACATGCAGAGGCAAAGGGGCGGCAGCAGCGTTGGGGTTCGCACAGCTCACCCCACCCTATACGTTGCGCGGAAAACGGCAACTGCTCAATCACTTCCCTCCGAGCCTTCAGTTCCCTCGGCCTGCGTGATATAATGCTCTGTTACACTCATAACTAGCGGTTAGACCCGCTTAGCGCCGCGCATGACACAGTTCGCCAAGGAAACTCTTCCAATCAGCCTTGAAGAAGAAATGCGACACGCCTATCTCGATTACGCGATGAGCGTAATTGTTGGGCGGGCGCTGCCGGATGCGCGTGATGGCCTTAAACCCGTGCATCGGCGCGTACTGTTTGCGATGCACGAACTCTCGAACGACTGGAACCGCGCTTATAAAAAATCTGCGCGCATCGTCGGCGACGTGATCGGTAAATACCATCCGCATGGCGATACGGCAGTCTACGACACCATCGTGCGCATGGCGCAGCATTTCTCCCTGCGCTACATGCTCGTCGACGGGCAGGGCAACTTCGGGTCGGTCGACGGCGACAGTCCGGCGGCGATGCGCTACACCGAAATCCGCATGGCCCGCATCGGCCACGAAATGCTCATCGACATCGACAGGGAGACGGTGGATTTCGGCCCCAACTACGATGGTTCGGAAAAAGAGCCGCTGGTGCTTCCCGCCCGCGTCCCCAACCTGCTCATCAACGGTTCGGCAGGGATTGCGGTGGGTATGGCGACCAACATCCCGCCGCACAACCTTGGTGAAGTCGTCGACGCCTGCCTCAAGTTGCTCACCAACCCCGAAACCGACATAGATGCCCTCATCAATATCGTCAAATCCCCCGATTTCCCCACGGGCGGGCTGATCTACGGCCTGGCGGGCGCGCACGAGGGTTACCGTACCGGGCGCGGCAAGGTGACGATGCGCGCGCGCACCCATTTCGAGCAAATCGGCAACACCGACCGGCAGGCAATCATCGTCGATGAACTGCCCTATCAGGTCAATAAAAAGACCTTGCAAGAAAAAATCGCCGATCTGGTCAATGAAAAACGCATCGAAGGCATTGCCCACATCCAGGACGAGTCCGACAAATCCGGCATGCGCTTGGTCATCGAGCTCAGGCGCAGCGAAATGCCCGAGGTGGTGCTGAACAAGCTCTTCAAGCACACGCAGTTGCAGGACACCTTCGGCATGAATATGGTGGCCCTGGTCGACGGCAAGCCGAGGCTCCTCAACCTCAAAGAACTCCTGGTGTGCTTTCTCGAACACCGGCGCGAGGTCGTCACCCGGCGCACCGTGTTTGAACTGCGCAAGGCGCGCGAGCGCTGCCACGTGCTCGAAGGGCTGGCCGTGGCGCTGTCCAATGTCGATGAAATCATTGCGCTCATCAAGGCCGCTCCGACGCCTGGGGATGCCAGGCGCGAAATCATGGCGCGCACCTGGCGCTCGATGCTCGTCAAAGAGATGCTTGCCCGTGCGATGGCCGATAGCTTCCGCCCCGAAAACCTGTCCCCCGAATTTGGCCTTTCCGAGCAAGGCTATCGCCTCTCGGACGCGCAGGCGCAGGCGATTCTCGAACTGCGCCTGCAACGGCTCACCGGGCTGGAACAAGACAAGATCGTCAATGAATACCGCGAATTCATCGACATCATCACCGACCTGCTGGACATCCTTGCCCGTCCGGAGCGGATTACCGAAATCATTGTCAATGAACTGACCGCGATAAAAAACCAGTTTGACGACCCGCGCCGTTCCGAAGTCGTGCTCAATACCTCCGAAATCAACCTCGAAGACCTCATCGCCCCCGAAGACATGGTGGTGACGCTCTCGCACACGGGCTACTTCAAACGCCAGCCGCTGGCCGACTACCGCGCCCAGCGGCGCGGCGGACGCGGCAAGCAGGCCACCGCGATGAAAGAAGAAGATTTCATCGACCGCCTGTTCGTCGCCAACACCCACGATACCGTGCTCTGTTTCTCCAACCGGGGCCGCTGCTACTGGCTGCGGGTGTTTGATGTGCCCGAAGGCACGCGCAACGCACGCGGGAAACCCATCGTCAATCTCTTCCCGCTTCTTGAAGGCGAAAAAATCACCGCCGTGCTGCCGGTCAAAACTTTCGACGAAGAGCACTTTGTCTTCATGGCCACCAGTGGGGGCACGGTCAAGAAAACCTCGCTTGCGGCCTTTGCCAACCCGCGCAAGGCCGGGATCATCGCCGTCAGCCTTGATGAAGGCGACTACCTGATCGGCGTGGCGATTACCGACGGCAGCAGCGACGTGATGCTTTTCTCCGACGCGGGCAAGGCGGTACGTTTTGCCGAAACCGACGTGCGCCCGATGGGGCGTGACGCGCGCGGCGTGCGCGGCATGGCACTGGAAGACGGACAGCGCGTCATCGCCATGCTGGTAGCCCGTGACGAAATCCATTCCGTGCTGACCGCCACCGAAAACGGCTACGGCAAGCGCACCCCGGTTTCCGAATATACCCGCCACGGGCGCGGAACCAAAGGCATGATCGCCATCCAGACATCCGAACGCAACGGCGCGCTCGTGGGTGCGGCGCTGGTCGAACCGAAAGATGAAGTCATGCTTATTTCCACCACTGGCGTGCTGATCCGCACCAGTGTCGAGAGCATCCGCGAAATGGGCCGGTCTACCCAGGGCGTGACCCTCATCAACATCGATGAAGGTTCCGCGCTCGCCAGCATCGAAATCGTGGCCGAGTCGGACGTCGACATCGATGCTGAAAACGGTGACAACGGCAACACAAACGGGGACTCCCCGGCGGCGGGCGGGGCAGCCGAAGAATGACACGCACCTGGAACTTCAGCGCCGGTCCGGCGGCGATCCCGCTCGAAGTGCTGCAACAAGCCCAGGAACAACTCCTCGATTGGCACGGCATCGGCGCGAGCATCATGGAAGTGAGCCATCGCGGCAAAACCTTCACGGCCGTTATCGAAGCCGCCGAGGCCGATCTGCGTGAATTGCTGTCGGTTCCCGACAACTACCGGGTGCTTTTCCTGCAAGGCGGAGCAAGCCTGCAATTCACGCAAGTGCCGCTGAATCTCCTGGCGGGCAAAAGTGCCGATTACCTCATCACCGGCTCCTGGTCGCAAAAGGCGTACAAAGAAGCCTCACTGATTGGCGCAGTCAGGCTCGCTGCTACCACGCAAGCCGGCAGCAGATTCGCCCCGTGCCTGCCTGAGATCGAACACCTCGCGTTCGACGAGCAGGCCGCCTATGTTCATCTCTGCACCAACGAAACCATTCACGGCATCGAAGTGCACGAGGAAACCGAAGCGCGCCTTTTTGAAGCGCTCGCGCGGACGGTTCCGGACGCCTTCCTCGTGGCCGACATGAGTTCGCACATCCTTTCCCGCCCGTTGGACGTTCGCCGTTACGGCCTGATCTACGCGGGCGCGCAGAAAAACATCGGCCCATCGGGTGTAACCCTCGTCATCGTGCGCGACGACCTGCTGGATCGTTCCGGGGCAAACGTCCCTTCACAGCTCAGCTACCGCGCCCAGGCCGACAACAACTCCATGATCAACACCCCGCCGACCTTTGCCATCCACATGGCCGGGCTTGTGTTCAGGTGGCTGAAAGCGCAGGGCGGCCTGGATGCCATTGCCGCCGTCAACCGGGAAAAAGCGCGGCGGCTCTATGAAGCCATCGACCAAAGCGGCGGTTTCTACCGCAACACGGTCGATCCCGCCTGCCGTTCCGTCATGAACATCCCTTTCAATTTGCCCACGCCTGAACTGGAAGCGCAGTTCGTCAAGGAATCCGAGGCGGCGGGGTTCATCGGTTTGAAAGGCCACAAGTCCATGGGGGGGATTCGCGCTTCGCTCTACAACGCTGTATCGCTAGAAGCCGTCGAGGCGCTGGTGGGGTTCATGGGGGAGTTTGCGGCGGGGCGTGGGTGATTTTTCCCATTGCGAATCATAGTTGCTGCGATACAATGTATCGCAGCTCATCAGAGGGACAGCTATGGCTACTACAACAATGATCCACATCCGCTTGGACGAACGCACAAAGACACAAGCCTCGGAAACGTTGGCAGCAATGGGGCTTTCTTTGTCAGATGCCGTACGTGTGTTCCTGATGCGCGTCATCGCTGAGAAACAGCTTCCGTTTGCGCTTAAGGTACCAAATACCGAAACCCGCGCCGCGATGATTGAGGCGGATGAGATTGCTCACGAACACCGTGCACGTTTTGCAACTGCCACCGAATTGTTCGATGACCTCGAAAAAAATAACGGCAAATAAACGCGCCACCTTGCCAAGGAAGGCTGATTACACCAAGTCCTTTTGCAAAGATTGGGAACGTCTTTTACGATCTGGCAGGTACGACATGAACCGGCTGAAGGAAGCCATGCTCTTACTCGTTGCCAATGACGAACCTTTCGGCCCGGAATGGCAGGATCATCCACTGAGGGGCAATTGGGACGGGTATCGGGAGTGTCACATCGGAGGCGACTTTTTATTGATCTACAAGATTGATGGCAATGGTAGGATCGGTTTGGTGGTCTTCGTGCGCACAGGCACGCATGCCGAGTTGTTTGATTAAACAAGGACGGGGATCGCGGGTTTCCAATACCACAGATGCCGCCACGAGGGCGGCATCGTCCATTGGTTGCCAGGTCAGTTACATCCCCTGATAGATCGGCCCTTCGCCACCCTGAGGCGTGACCCATTCGATGTTCTGTGTAGGGTCTTTGATGTCGCAGGTCTTGCAATGCAGGCAGTTCTGGCTGTTGATCTGAAGCCGTGGCTTGCCGTTTTCGCCGTCGTTTACGATCTCATAGACTCCCGCCGGGCAGTAACGCTGTTCAGGCGAATCGAAGGTTTCCAGGTTGATGGAAATGGCTGCTACGGGATTCTTGAGCTGTAGATGGCAGGGCTGGTTTTCTTCGTGGTTGGTATTGGAGAGGTAGACCGAGGACAAGCGGTCGAATGTCAGTACGCCATCGGGCTTGGGATAGTTTATTTTCTGGCATTCGGCGGCAGGTTTGAGCTTGTCGTGGTCGTTATAGTTGCGCAGCGTCCAGGGAGCCTTGCCGAAGAAGAGTTTTTGATCCATGCCGAAGAAGGCGGAGCCGACCCAGAAGGATTTCTTCATCATCGGCTTGAAGTTGCGTGTCTTGTGCAACTCGGTGTAGAGCCATGACTCGCGGAAGGCGATGGGGAAGGCGGTGAGGGTGTCGCGGCTCCGGCCGGCAACAATGGCTTCAAATGCGGCTTCGGCGGCAAGCGCGCCGGATTTGATGGCGGCATGGTTGCCCTTGATCCGTGCGGCGTTGAGAAAACCCGCGCCATCGCCGATGAGCGCGCCGCCGGGGAAGATCAGGCGCGGCAGGCTCTGGAGGTTGCCGGTAGTGATGGCTCGTGCACCGTAGGCCAGACGCTTGCCCCCTTCCAGGAATTTTCGGATTTCGGGGTGCGTCTTGTAACGCTGCATTTCCTCAAATGGCGACAGGAATGGGTTGGCGTAATTCAGGCCAACGACAAAACCCGTCTGGATGAGGTTGTCGTCGAGGTGGTACATGAACGAACCACCGTAAACGTCGTTGGTGAGCGGCCAGCCTGCGGTGTGGATAATGAGGCCAGGACAGTGATAGGGGTTGCCGGGAACTTCCCAGAGTTCCTTGACGCCGCAGCCGAATACCTGTGGGTCGACGCCCTCGCGCAGGTTGTATTTGGTTTCGAGGCGCTTGCTGAGGTGGCCGCGACAGCCTTCGGCGAAGAAGGTGTATTTAGCAATGAGTTCCATGCCGGGCTGGAAGTTCGGGCCGGGCGTACCGTCGTGCTGTACGCCCATGTCGCCTGTGACGACGCCTTTGACCGCGCCGTTTTCGTCATAAAGAATATCCGCGCCCGCGAAACCCGGATAGACTTCTACGCCCAGCGTCTCGGCTTGCTCGCCCATCCATTTGACGACTTCGCCCATGCGAACGATGTAGTTTCCATGATTGTTGAAACAATCCGGCATGATAGAGAGCGGGAAGGCATAGGCTTTGGTTTGAGTGAGGTACAGGACGCGATCTTCCATTGCGTTGGTTTTGATCGGTGCGCCGCGTGCTTTCCAGGTTGGGATAAGCTCGTTGAGGGCAATGGGGTCGAGAACCGTGCCGGACAGGGTGTGTGCGCCGATTTCTGCGCCTTTTTCGATGAGACATACTGAAATATCGTGGTTGCGCTCAGCAGCTAACTGCTTGATTCGGATTGCTGCTGCCAGACCCGATGGGCCACCGCCTACGATCAAGACATCAAACTCCATCGATTCGCGTTCCATCCCTTCCTCCTTTCGGGCTTTGCGCTGCTTACAATGCAGCATTGTGTAACGGTTAGTCGTCAGATTCTGCGTGGCTCGCTTTGTTTTACTCAAGATACAAATGTAATACATTACATTTTAGTACGATAGTACAGGCGGCTCTCCCCCTAAAGTGAAAAAACGGGGATAAAAAAGGTTTTTGGGGATATTCGCCCTGACCTGAGCGTGCGTCGGGTGCAATTCCAGGGATTGCCCCGGTATTTCGCGCTGTTCCTTCAGTGGGGAAGTGAGGGATCCTGGCTTTGAACTAAGGCAGCAAAGATCAAGGGAAACACTGATTTATTCCATCCTGGCATCGTAGGTGCGGGTTTCAAACACGTCCATGTCCGTTCGTCGGCTTGCAGACCATGTGTCAGGCTATGTTTTGGGCGGGTTTGAAACCTGCACCTACGATGCCAGAACGCTCAGGAATTGTTCAGCGCTTCCCAAGGAACACGCTGATTTATTCGGTTTCTGGCTATATTTCGTGTGATAACTCGTTGATTTTTAATGGCACGGCTCGCAAGGGCTTGAATAAATCAGCGTTTCCCAACGGAAGCGAGGTGTGGCGGAGAGCCACGTATAATCAAAAACTTTGGTGGCGCTGCTACTCATTCCGGAATTGCGCCCGGCGCCTGCTCATTGTTGCCTCATTCATTTTCCGACCGCCATGTCCCCTCTGATTCTCCAGCTTCGCGGCGCGCCCGCGTTTTCCCGTCCCCGCCTCGAACGGCTTGCCCGCAATCTTGCCCAGGAAGTGCAGGGGTTCAACGGCCTGGTGGCGAAAGCCTGGTATTTCATCGAGGCGAGCGGGGCGCTTTCCTTTGATGAACAGGCATGGCTTGGCGAACTGCTGGACGCCCGCCCGCCGGGCGGCGAACTCCCTCGTGGTGTTTTGCGGCTGGTGACGCCCCGGCTCGGCACGATTTCGCCGTGGTCATCGAAAGCCACGGATATCGCGCGCCAGTGCGGTTTCGGCAAGGTGACGCGCATCGAGCGCGGGATTGCGTATTTCATCGATTCCGTCGGCGTGCCGCTGCCCGCGCCCGCTGCGCTGCACGACCGCATGACCGAATCGGTGCTGGCAACGTTCGATGAAGCGGCGGCGCTGTTCCATCACTACGCGCCCAGGCCGTTTGGCACGGTCGATGTCATTGTGGCAGGGCGCACGGCGCTGGAAGCGGCCAACGCAGAACTGGGGCTGGCGCTCTCCACTGATGAGGTGGGCTACCTCGTCGAAAACTTCACCCGCATGGGGCGCAATCCCACGGATGTGGAATTGACGATGTTCGCACAGGCCAATTCCGAACATTGCCGGCACAAGATTTTCAACGCCGATTGGGTGATCGATGCGCGCCCGATGGAAAAATCGCTCTTCGCCATGATCCGCGACACCCATCAGGCGCACCCCGGTGGCACGGTGGTGGCTTACACGGACAATGCTTCGGTGATCGAAGGCGGAGAGGCAGAGCGGCTTTACCCGGATTCCGATGGCGTTTTCCGTTTCCATCGCGAGACGACGCATATTCTCGCCAAGGTGGAGACGCACAACCACCCGACCGCGATTTCGCCGTTCCCTGGCGCGTCCACCGGCGCGGGCGGGGAAATCCGCGACGAGGGCGCCACCGGGCGCGGGGCGCGGCCCAAGGCGGGGTTGTCCGGGTTCTCGGTTTCCAACCTTGCCATTCCCGGGTTCAATCAGCCGTGGGAAAAACCCTACGGCAAGCCGGATCGTATCGCCTCGGCGCTCGACATCATGATTGACGGCCCGCTGGGCGCGGCGGCGTTCAACAATGAGTTTGGGCGGCCAAACCTTGCCGGCTATTTCCGCGCCTTCGAGCAGGCCGTTTCGGGCGAGGTGCGCGGCTACCACAAGCCGATCATGATCGCGGGCGGCATCGGAAACATCCAGGCGCAGCAGGCGGAAAAGCCTACGTTCCCGCCGGGGACGCTGCTGATCCAGTTGGGGGGGCCTGGCATGCTGATCGGCCTGGGCGGTAGCGCGGCATCGAGCATGGCCACCGGGGCCAATGCCGCCGACCTCGATTTTGCCTCCGTGCAACGGGACAACCCCGAAATCCAGCGCCGTTGCCAGGAAGTGATCGATGCCTGCTGGCAGCGGGGGGAGGCCAACCCCATCATTGCCATACACGACGTTGGCGCGGGCGGGCTTTCCAACGCCATG
>Ga0123354_10011175_pt1 | contig 13853 bp, 9 predicted proteins | sample TergutLab28metaG_2_FD_97872 | JGI IMG/M metagenome (GOLD analysis project Ga0123354, IMG submission 97872) | Labiotermes labralis P4 segment gut microbial communities from Petit-Saut dam, French Guiana - Lab288 P4 | ecosystem: Host-associated > Arthropoda: Insects > Digestive system > Gut ... | reverse complement strand
TAGAATTATGAAACAAACTGCATTTTGAAGAGAAAAAACGGAGAGTATATACCATGTTTAAAATATTCAGTACCTGTATTTGTTGAATAAATATATAAAATGCAACTTTAGAGGTTAGCGGTGTGGTACGATCACTATAGTTGACATTAGGCGTCTAAAGGTTAATATACGTGGTATACATAACCGCCCAAATTATTGTGTAATTTTTATAGTATGTACATAATTTTCAAATGTTGCTGGGATTCGCATAACACAAATGGCGGGACGCGGATTGGATACCCCTGGTGTAGATAGGGCATGTGACGTCTAGCCGTGAGGTTAGTAGGTTAGTAACAATACAGATACACTGTGTGTGGTCGGCATTACGATCCGCTACATAAACGCCATAACAAATAGTGTTTCAAGTGAATTGAAACTAACAATTTGATATTCATCAAATTTTGCATCTTCTATCACGTAGCGTCGTGGGCCGGGATAGCTCAGTCGGTATAGCGACTCGCTATGACCTGGACTGTCCGGGGATCGAATCCTGGTGCGGGCGAGATTTTCCGCACCCGTCCAGACCGGCCCTGGGACCCACCCAGCCTCCTATACATTGGGTACCGGGTCTTTCCGGGGGAAAAGCGGCTGGGGCATGGCATTGACCACCCACCCCATCTAGTGCCGAGGTTAAGGAAAAAGTAGAGCTATACCTCTACTTACCCTCTGGGACTTCGCAGCTTGTTATAGGGTTAATTTTACTTTATTTTAGTTTATCACGTAGCGCCATGTCGCCTATTTTTATGCCTACGTGTGTGGTGTTCCTAATTTCAATTCTTAAACTAACTAACCGATTAACACGAAGCTTGATATGAACATTATGCCACTGGAGGTAACACCAAACGTCATTTTATTCCGTCCTCTGAGGTCAGAAGTAACAACATGGCGTACCCGCGAAATTTTAATACTGGAGCGATTCGACTTGCTGTCAGTTTACTTACTTACTCCATGGTGCTGAGTCCTCCTTGAGAAGCTAACTGGTTTGAGCTAGTCAAGAAATTCCCCGCATTTCACGGAACCCGAAAGTTCATTACCGCACCCACAAGCGTCCGCCAGCTATCTCTATCCTGGGCCCGCCCAATCCAGTCCATATACCCACATCCCACTTCCTAAGATCCATCCTAATATTATCCACCCATCTAAGCCTAGGCCTCCCCAGTGGTCTCTTTCCCTCCGGCTTCCCCACCAAGAACCTATACAACCCCCTCTAGGATCCTGAATTTATGTATAGCAGTAGATCTCGGACACTTGATGAGTTACTTTTTTCGTAGAAAGTAAAATAACATGTGTGCCGTGCGGAGATCTTCTCTCGGTTTTGGTTTAAAGGTGTTAAGTCTTAAACCTCCGGATGCAGGAGCAGAGGCGTGAAATATTAGATGGAGTAGACTATAAACTTCTTTTCAGAAACGTAAAAAGCCAGTAATTTCAAGCATGAGGAAAAAACTAAAAATGAAGTTTATATCGGACAAATTAGTGTTAAGTACATACAAAAACGTGGGCCGGTAGCTCAGTCGGTATAGCGACCGGCTAGAGGCTGGATGGTCCGCGGATCGAATCCCGGTGGTGGCAAGATTTACCTCACCTGTCCAAACGGGCCCTGGGACCCACCCAGCCTCCTGTACAATGGGTACCGGGTCTTTCCCGGGGGTAAAGAGAGGCCAGGCCGTAACGTTGACCCCTCACCCCCTTCTAGGTCCGTGGTCAAGAAAGAGTAAAACTATACCTCTACTCCCCTTACGGACCGTACGGTCTGTACTGAGCCTCAGTGCCTGTAAAAGGGCGCACTTTACCTTTACCTTTTTACATACAAAAACTGTTCGTCCTGTACACCGACCGTATTTGCTAGTGAATTGTACATAAAAGTAACTTAATGTAGCAATAGAATTAGAGTAGTAGAGCTGTTGGTAGGTAAATTTTGGAACAGGAAGTAGCACTTAATGAGCTAAGCGGGCAGCTTCTCTCTTTTGCCGTAATGTGGTATCAAGTAAGGCTACCGATGGAAATGAGGTGTTGTGAAGTGTAGTCACTTGTTGTAATATCAGCCACATTTTGTGTGCCAGATGTGACAATGGAGCTAAATGATTTGCACTCCTCACCCAATATTGTGCGGGTGATAAAATCGAAAAGAATGAGATGGGCTGGGCATATTGCGCGTATGGGTGAGGAGAGGGGGTGTATAGGGTCTTGGTGGGGAAACCGGAGGGAAGGAGACCACTGGGGAGACCTAGGCGTAGATGGGTGGACAATATTAAGATGGATCTTCAGGAGGTGGGATGTGGGTATATGGACTGGATTGAGCTGGCCCAGGATAGAGACAGGTGGCGGACGCTTGTGAGTGCGGTAATGAACCTTGGTGTTCCGTGAAATGCGGGGAATTTCTTGATTAGCTGCAAACCAGTTAGCTTCTCAAGAAGGACTCTGCACCACGGAGTAAGTAAGTAAGTAAGTAAGATATGACATTTTTATTTTTGGGTCAAGGCTGAACAGCACTGATATTGTTTCGTATAAGCATGGGTAAAATGCGATTTTTGTGTGGTGAGAGTGGGTGGGGGGAGGGAAGCGCAGCCAGCAAATTTCCTTACGGAGTTATTTTTAAGTAGTTCAAGGACATTTTGCAAGACTTTGAGGTCTTGTTAAAAACCTTTTTGTTCAGGAAACAATTTTTTTTTTATTTTTTCAGTATTTTCCCATTAATATTTGGAAGAATTCTTCTCCAAAATGCAGCAGGGCTGGCAGATGTCTGAAGTCCTCTTACTGCCCCCCTGCCCCCCCACACACACACACACACCTGCCGACGAACTTGCGTATATATATGCATTAGCTTATAAACAGCGCCATGCACACAGTTTATACTCAAGAACCTCTTCCCGAAAATCGCGCCGTGTATGAGAAAACGATGTGGAACATGCGCATTGCATGCTGGATAACTAAGGCTACAGACACCCACACTCAGAATATGTAACACTTGTTGCTTTTCCACTGCAACAGTCTTCATAGGAACGCGCGACAATGTTACCTGCATAACCTGTCTTGTTATGTTCTTGGTACAAAATGTATTACGTTACATGTGTATTACATCGAACAGTGTTTGCAATGAACTTCATATCTTCATTACACATAATTCTCTCAATTATATTCTTATAATAAAACCAACTAGATGCACTAATTTCTCAAGCTGTCAGCAAACCTCTATGACATATACATTGGTGTGTTTACAGTGAAAAACTCCTGGTCATGAACAGAGGAACTGTCAGAAACACGTAGAGTTTTATTCCAAAAATAAATTTGAGAAATTAGCGCATCTAATTAGTTTTATTACAAAAATTTATCTCGATGCACAGTCACCTGAACATCAAATGCTCCTAATTATAATATATAGTTTTTTTTCGGTAGAAATTTTAATAGACAACGACCTGAGCTACATTTTCAGGAGACAAAAATCTAAATCGCATTCAAATCTGCTGGGTAGTGTCTTCTCTAGGTCAAGAGGGCACAACTCCCCTTCCATTTTCTGTAGAAAATTAGGTGTTTCTTCTGACATACGCCACTGCTGTCTGAAGGATGAACCTGATAGAAGGCAGGAACTATGACTTCCTTCTATAAGGGAGAAAACCCAGGGGTGGGTGATTCAATTTGTCCGGTCCAAGATTAACCTGGTCCATAGCCATTGATTGTTCATGTCGGAGGTGGAAGGGTGGGGTATGGAGAGGGTTGAGTGGTATCTACCACAGCTCCCCATGGAGTCCAACCTCTCATTTGTCTTCTATCCTTCTACTCGTCTAGATTTCTTTTTGCCCGCACTATACTTCGTCTACAGTATGTTCCAGAAATTACTTCTTGAAACGAACTAATATCATACCTGGCAGGGGAGACCGGTTTCACACATATACACAGCCATAAGTAAAAGTATTGCTGTATATGTATTTACGTCTGTAGATGTGAGACGTAAGGATAGGAGACACTGGACTGAAGTGTTGAAAAATTTTCGAAATTTAATAAACAATTTGTTCTTCGAAATTACTTATTACCGATTACATGATAAGATTGATTACCTCCTTCTAAACAGAATGTATTTCATAGTACCTACTTCATAACTAGGTTACGTCAGAAAATAAATCTAAAAGTGTACATTTTGAGTTCTTAATTTTCAAGAGCAGCCCACATATACATGTACTACCAACCCTCTAATCTTCCAAATTCTGTCGGCCATATTTCAATCATTTGTCATAATGTGGGGCGAGCTTTTCCCTTCCCTGTTGATATCAGTCCGTGTCCTGTGTTATCTGCCAACGTGTCCTGTGTTATCTGCCAACGTGTCACAGCTGCTTCCAACTAAAGAACATATCTAAATCTTAGTAATTAACCAACTTAATGCACAAATTCTTGTTTTATAATAAGTTTATTTTATGCCTACACATGTTTCGAGCATTATGTGCTCATCATCAAGAGGTCAAAATTGTATTATACAGCATCTGGTATCATCACACCTGTAAGTGGCTGTCCGGTGCGCAAGTTGAGAGAGGACTGAAGCACCGGACGGCCACTTACAGAGTGTGGTGATACCAAATGTTGTATAATAGAATTTTGACCTCCTTATGATGAGCACATGGTGCTCGAAACATGTGTAGGCATACAATAAACTTATTATAAAACAAGAATGTGTGCATTAATTTGGTCAATTATTAAGATTATACTGAGATGCACGGTCAGCAAAACATCAAAATATCTAAATCAGTAGCATCTAAGATGTTGTTTCAGTGTTGAAAAAAACCGTGATAAGCACTCAGCGACGAATTCTCCTGATATCGTGAAAGTGTGACTAATTTAACTGCGAAATTACCGGGGTGCTGATAATTCCTTAGCCCGACCAGGAAGGAAAGAGACTCGGAAGCATGTCAGGGACGCGCGCGATTTCAACAAAATTGAGACGCGAGCTGTCATCAAGTTTCTTTTCCTGCAAGGCAAGGTGCCGAAGCTAATTCACCCCATTCTGACAGAAATATTAGCTTGTTTCCTACCTGGTCGGGCTAAGGACTTATCAGCACCCCTGTACACACCACGTAAATTTATTGTCAGATAGACTCACCTATTTTTGTAGAGCGAGGCCAGTAACTTCTCATGCTAAAACTGAATCGTATGAGGAATTTTTATATTTTGCTGACCGTGCTTCCTAATACAATGATAGTCTTTTTTACCAACTTAATGCACAAATTATTTCTTTTAATGCATTTATTATACTCCTCTACATGTTTCGAGCATTATTGTACTCATCTTCAGGAGGACAATTGTGTTAGTACAGCATCTGGTATCGTCACTCTCTTTGGGTGACTGTTCAGTACACAGGTTACGAGAGGACGAGTGACGTATACCAGATGCTGTACTAACACAATTGTCCTCCTGAAGATAAGCATAATAGTGCTCGAAACATTTAGAGGAGCATAATAAATGAAATAATATGAAAAATTTGTGCATCAAGTTGGTAAAAAAGAGTATCTTATAATGAATGTTATTCAGGCCCTCAGATACGCTATCAGGAGAATTCTGATCCTTTGTTTAGTGTCAGGTGTCAACACATTCCTTCGTAACGTCTATAATAAAGCCTCGTTAAAACCATTACAGAGATAGGCGGAAAGCATAGCAAAGAGACCGGTGTAAAGATATTCTTATAATGAAACCTGAAGCTAAAGTTGCATGAAACTAGCTGCTTGAAGCCAGTTTCTTCGGTGTCCAACCAGTCCAATTACAGTATTTTTTTAAAATCCATTCTGTACATAAATGCAATTTACGCACAACTGCTGTAAAGACAGAGGTGAAATTTATGTAGACATAATTGTTGGTCACGTGTGGATGTGAATAACGCACTCGATAATTCCACAACACTATATTTTCAAACATCCTGTAAGGAAGACACGAAATCTTTTGTCCTGTGGTTCCCATTTCATTTTCATATCAGCATGTTCCTCCACATATAAGTCCCGGGGGACGCAGCCAATCAAGTTCCGACCCCACACATAATATTTTCTACTCCAGACCAATCACAATGGCCAGTCCTGGCAGTCGTGTGTAATTCCTTCTGACCTCGAAGCTCGCATTGCCTAGACATGAGCACTGATTGCGCTGTTTAATGGCCTTCTGTAACGGACTGTTACGTGGCTTTATGTATGATAAATATGGGTACGTCTGCAAGCATAGATAGTGACTTATCAAGTACACAAGAGGAGGAGCATCGGGTGGATGTGTCTGAACGTGCTTGGTCCGGTTGTAACGAAATTTTATTTTCGTCATTTCGAACTAAGACAGGGGCTATACGTGTCAACTCGCGCAACTTAATGGTTGGTAATCCAAGTGCTTACGTAGATCTAGGATAGTACAAGTAACACCAGACTAGAGAATTACAGCATGTCAGCAACTTTTGGAATTGTAATGATCATTTCCTGGTAAAGTAACTTATTAACTTTCGTTTTTTTAGTCATATTTATATTCGGGGACTACTTAATCCAATAAAATCCAAAGAATTATCGAGAACTTTGATTTGCTTGTCTAACCAAAAAAGAACCGAGCTATTATTCGTAGATTTTGCAGCTGAATGAAAAATTGTGAATATATATTATACCGATAAGTCTTCCAGCGATAAATGGGTTTAATTTGCAAACTTTAGAATAACAAACGGAAATTAAGTTCACGTGAAAATTAGGAGTTAAATTCTGGGATTTCCTCAGTTTGTTTTATATGAAAGCTATTGTATCGTCATTGGATTTTCCAAAACAATGAAAACCAAGTTATAAAAATACTTTGCCACATGAAGATACAAGACCTTTTATCATATTACGCGGTATCTATTGGTAATTTGTCACCGACGTTTAGGTTATACCATTTGGGACCACCCTGAAGGTAGATGCAATAAGCTGTCTCGAAACGTCGGTGATTACCAGCCAACACAGCGTCATAGCCCAGAAGACGTCAGTGTTTAGCAGCAACACAATAAAGGCATCAAGCGACATACTTGTAGTTTTGCTTTTTGGTTTGTTTGTGTTCATATGGTACATCCCTTTCAGGGGTTAACATTAATACCGGTATTATCGCTTGGAACTGGGTGGGAAGATGGAATAAGCTAAGCAGGTGAAAAATTTGATATTACATGAGGAGTTTATGTTTAGGAAAGTGACTAAGAAGTGTTGGGCATATGCCTAGAACGTGCAGACAAGAAAAGCATATATTATTTTGGCTAAAGAGCCTCTTGGTATGGCCTAATAAGGAACAATATCCTGGCATTTACCTGGTGGAACTGCGGCAGACGACAAATAAAGTCATTAATTGGCCAGTCTCTGCCTCAAGATATGAACTCGGAACAGCCAGAATGCGACGAAAAATGCTAGCTGTTTGATAGCAATGTGCAATTGTCACTTGGCTTGTCCAGGCTCATAATACTAGAATGTTCGAACACATTCATGCCACAATTTTAAATATTGTTTGAAATCAGTGCTCTACATTTGTTGTTTTCTTCAATGCACATTCGTCTCCCTCACATGACTGGAAGCCGAAGTAAAGCGAATGTCACGGTTGGAGAACCCTCCTGCTTAAACCGCTAAACCTCTAGCCATGTCTTTAGAAAATGAACTAAATCCTAAACGAAGGAAATTGTGAAGAGTTCAGGTCAGAATACCATATGACGTTCAAAAATATTGAAGCTGATAAACACCTATTGTGTGAAGGGCATGGTCCCACTGTCAGAGTCAGAGAATCGTGTCAGTTACACAAAGAAAGCATGCGAAGTGACTTTTTGAGACTCACCTTTTACCAAAACTGTGTAAACAGTGGTTATATTTTCATATGGAGCTGGCGTGTGGAATCTTACCCTAGACACACCTTGATGCTTTGCAAGAAAAAGTGGCATTAAGTCTTTTATGTTTATGGTCCCGTGCATCGCTGATCTATATTAATAATTGTCCAACAAGATGCAACACAAAGCAGTCCATTTATTATACTGCAAGTTCACTCTACATGTTTCGGGTGTTAACTACACCCATCATCAGGAGTACACAAAACTGTAATTACAGCCTCCGGTACTGGTCATATTTTCTGTACAGCTGCCTCCCTCCAACGTGGCCACCCTTGGCCACGTTGAAGGGAGGCTGTAGTTACAGTTTTGTGTACTGCTGATGATGGTTTTTGTTGACACCCGAAACATGTAGAGTGAACTCGCAGAATAATAAATAGACTGCTTTGCGTTGCATCTATTATATGGAGAATTGGACATAGTAACAGAAACAAAAAAGGAAGATTGAGATGGCTGGGACATGTGGAGAGGATGAGTGAGGAAAGGGTGGTAAAGAGGTTATATCAGAACACTCCAGAAGAAAGTAGGAGTGTAGGAAGACCAAGGTTAAGGTGGGTGGACGACGTGAGAGAGGACCAGAGGAGGATGGGTGTCACAAACTGGAGGATAGGTGCACACAGAAGAGACGAATGGAAGTTGGCCGTGAAGGAGGCCAAGGTCCTACAAGGAATGTAGAGCCATGGAGTAGTAGTAGTTTGTGCTGCATCTCGTTGGACAATTATTAATATGACATTAAGTCACATTTAAACCTCAGTATATTCTAGTCCTTTCGTTAGATGACTCCAACACATAAACATGAAGTGCCAGTGCACGGTGCGTGTAGGGTCCCCAAAATCTACATTCTTACTTGTAGGACGATAGTAGAACCGGAAGGCAGTTGGCAATAGAAATATCACGTTCGGATTTATATTCTGTCAACATACGATTACTACACTCTTGCACTGACAAGGATAAGTTACATTTTTAAACCTTCAGGAATATTTTGCAGGGCAGCTGTTTCAGATTTATCGCCTAATGACGCTTCTTTATAGAAGACGCGCAGCAATTGTGTCACGTTTCTAGAGAGTGGCGCTGTATTCTGTCGATTAGAGAGTTTTCAACCGATACTACCACGACTAAGCCCACTTCACTTCCTTTTGTTACTGACTGTGTGTCCGATGCAGAACTGGGGCAGATGTAGCGGTCTGTCCTGGCCAGTGCAATGTTTGGCATAGCATTTTGACACAGTGTGAATTAAGTTTCCTTTCAGAATGTTATACCTGCCCACAGTCTTCACTATGAACTCTCACTGTTCTGATCAAACGATCTTATGTCATAAATTATCGAGCAGTTTGTTGTAGTAATAATTATCCAGATTTGTACCATGAGGGAACCTGATTCTATTCTCGTCTGGGTTACTTGATACAAAAATTAGATTTTTTTGGTCGTAATTGTCTCAGTTTCTTTGGACGAATGACAGACCACTTCGTTCCAGATGCATTCATGTTCACCACTAATGGCCATTTGACTCCAGAAAAGTTATAAGCTGTGCAGATGGACGATGTTCTTAAGTAACGAGATTATTAATCATTTTCGTAAATTAGAACATAGTTTTTAGAACACCATTAATTTACGATTAATCACAAGGTTGGTGTCTATGTCTAACAGATATCAGACACCATTAAAGGAGGAGGACTTTGTAGTAATGATACAAAATGAATGTAGAAGCCGAAGATTTTGTTTATGATATGCACCTAATTCCTTTGAGTGCTCTCCTCTTTATCAGTTCTGTCTGCGTTGTGTGTCACCACAAAAGAAACAAGATTTTGCCAAGCTTTTTGCAGTTGTCTCCATCAGGAGCGTGAGAAATCGCTGTGTCAAGATTTTATCGCAGGGAATTAATTACTGTTACGTTGACAAATTACCCAAGTCGATAATTCTCTGTGAACAATGAAATACATTGTTTATAAAAAGGTTAAATTTGACGTGACTCTACTTTTACAAAAAGCCAGGGTCTCCCGTCTTGAATGTCATTGTCGGTAAGAAATTCAGAATGAAGGGCCTAAAGCCTTATGTGCCCTTTGCGAATTGCACCGAATCAGCAGGCTGCTTTGAGGCATACAAACAACCCCCCCCCACGAAATTTCGATCACACATTCTCAGTTCCTGTGGTGGCTAATGCTAAAGTGATGTGTCACGTCAGAGAAACCAAGGACGAATTGAACAAGGCCTGTACACGTGGGTTAATTTGTTTCGTGCTGTATTTCCTGTTAGCTCAATAACTTTCACACAAACTGCAAACGATATGGAAATATGTATGTCACCACAAAGGTTAAATGGCTACTTGAGCGAGCTCTGTGGCCAATCGCTAAAAAGTTAATTCTGATAATTAGCTCCTCTGCGATCCTGCGATTCACACTTGACACACAGTCATCATGGCACATTGATTCTATTTACGACTGGCAAGTACATGAATGTTAATTTTTCTGATTTGGTAGTGACAATCCATGCCACCACACATCTTGCCTGAACACAATACCGCTTGATCCTTTATTTTTAGCATTGTCGTAAAAATTCCGATCGGCAGCAATGCATCTACTTAGAAACACGAAATTAGCGGGTCTGTTCTATTGACTGCCGATAGTGGTACGGACATCTTGTGCTTCCATTTCTTACTCTAAATAAAAACAGAAGCACCATACTAACCATTCAAGGTACAGCACCTACCCTACCTAACCCCCCCACCCCCCGTACGTTGTCTTACAAAGCTGAATTTTTCACGTAGAGTGTAGTAATGGAATTCGTATGATGTCATAATAAACAGCAATTACTTCCCATAACTGTAGTAATCAGTTAATTTGTAATGAAGATTAGCAGTGTTTTCTAGGAGATATAAACTAAATGTTTTAACTCATCTATATTAGGAGATATGGTTTTCGCACAGTGGCTTTTCTGAGGATGTAGATTTCTAGGATTTGATACCTTGTAATCTGATAAATATTTGCTAATATTTCTATCGCGAAGATAGATGCGGTAAGTTCCTCCGCAATGCTGGTAACTATTTTACAGACTGCAGACGTCACAGGACTCTCGGAAGACAGTTATCTTCATTCCAGTTGCAGTGAGAGCAACATATCTCACGTGAAAACCTCATTCTGCAGTCATTACTGTCCATGGAGCACCAATCAAGAGATATCCGACCCCAGTAATGTGCAAAATGTAGGTGCAATTCAAACATGTACATTAGATTTAATTCACTCGATCGAGCAACATATACATCAGTTTTGGTGTGTGAAATCTGTTGCCATCTGCTCTGTTGAGAAGGAAGCTAACGTTGCAGATTATTACTACTACTACTACTACCACCACCACCACTACTACTACTACTACTACTACTACTACTACCACCACCACCACCACCTCCGCACCTAAACCACCACCACCATCACCACCTCCACACCTAAACCACTAACACCACCACCACCACCACCTCCACACCACAACCACCACCACCATCGCCATCATCACCGAGTATTTTTGATGAAAAAGTAAAGAATTTTTCGCGTTCGTGAATTTCCTGCTTGCAATACCGATCCAGACACCATTTATCCTGGCCGAATTTTTGTGATTTGCCTCAGCACTTCCAGGTGAGGGTCGGGATTGTATTCAGAAGTATGCCACAGCCACTTTCAAATTCGGTACATTTCACCGAAATGGATCATCCTGTTTGCAACATGCACTGCTAAGCATTTGCTACAGTTGCTACAATTGACATGGTAATGCAAATTTCCTTGGCCGCCGTATTTATCGCTTCCAGATAATGTTATGTATTTTGCATAGTTATTTCTGCTTTGCTCAGTAGTTATTGTATTTTTCTCATTCTCTTTACCTTGTAATTATTGGTAGGGTTTATGATTTATTTCTGAACCTCAATTTCTTTTCCTGTGTGCCCGTTCATGTTTGTACGCCTTGACGTTCACTCTTAAGAACCCCCATCTACTGATCGTCCTTTTGCTAAACAACTGCCATGCCTTGGTATCACAAAACAACAATAAAACAGCAAACTTTTAAATAAAATCTGACATTTATATCTCTCTTCTTTTATGCTCTAGCATTAGTGCTGCATATTTCTTCATGGAATGCGCAGATTCTTAAGCAGTAAACTAGAAGAAAGATGAACACAACGTTTAGGCAGTTACGACAAGAACTGGAAATACAGATGGCGGTGGAGACAAGAATGACCCACGTGCTCAACATAAGGGTAATGTGCCAAGTGCTAAGGTCAAGTACCACGCGAGGACTGACACGTAAGGAATTAGAGATTTAACTTCAGGCCTTCTTAGCCTTCGGCACTAGACGAAGATGACTGGCTTAGTTGCGCTCCTCTTCCTTTTCATCTCTTTGGAAGGCGCCCTCAGAACCAACCGACGCGAAACTGGATTCAGCTTACAACTCTACTGACAGTGGAAAAATTCTGTACTTCTGACGGGATTTGAACCATTATTCTCCGACTGTCCAGCCGAAGCCTGATTATTGTACGGCGGGGCTGACCACGTGTCTTAGGCCAGGGGTGTTCAACTCGCTGTCTGCTGCAACATCTGTAAATTATACGTCATATAAAAATTGCACCATAACTTAGAAGGCTAGATACACCACTTGTTGAGATTTTTACATTTGTGGACTGCAAACCAGATCACAACAGCGGTTGTAACATCTGTCTAATGGACACCCATGAATTAGACAGCATTGAAATTTGCTTTCGTTCGGCCTAAGAATTTGACCACATTTTAAAGACGCTGTTCGCATTACGAAACATCGAAACATGTTTTAGAAAGTGACAATACAGACATAATCCTTGTTAGACAACAAGGACGTTCAGAAGCTGCATTGCTGAGTTCTGCAGTAGAAGTGATAGACACACCTATTTGAACAACACTGCCGGCGAACATCAAGAAAGCCTTAACTATAATTACACAGGGCCATTATTGCTTGATATACGTTCGAAGGGTGACCTTGTGTCCACAGGGTCAAACATAGAGGCTTATAATTGTCTCCGACGCAGCAAAACCAAAGTGCATTACGACACTTCTTAGAAATATCGTCAAATCCTGCGCTTATTTCTCCAGTCCCTTGACTTAAACTGGCGTTATCTTAACCAGTAATGCTTATTTTTTTGTTTTGTTTGCTCTCTAAACAGTCTTATACTTTTATGGCAAGCTCTTAATTCGCATGAAACTTATGAGGAAAGGTGAATAAATCAGTCGATTCGGTGGTTGCAGAACGCGAATTATCAATATTGCCAGTACCAAAGCAAGCCACTGGACGTGATCTGAGCCAGTTCCATCCAAACTCGATAATCATAAACTGCCTCCATAAGAATCCTCTGCAAGACGTCCTAGCTTCCCTTTTCGGTGTTCTAAGTGCACTTTTCAAAAGAAGTTCTCACGAAAATGTTGTAAGCATTTCTTTTCTCTCCCATCCTAGTTACTCGTTCAGTACATCTTAACACCTAGCAAGATGGTGTAGCCGTAACGCTATAGACTTGCTTTCGATATGTATCTGTTTCGAATCTCGGCTGCTACATCGGATACTGGAAGTTTTCGTGATTTTACTCAGTTTCGCCATGTAAATGCCAGGATAGTGTCTTGAGTAAGCCATGAAATAATCCATTCCAATTCGTAAATTACAAGTCATTCTACAATAAGACATTTATTGTCTGTAATCCTGACAGCGTCGCCAAACACGTAACGCATCCTTACATTTCAATATCGCAAGGCGTGCTACTGAAAACGTATACTGTTAGGAAATGCCATTCGGTTTAGTTGAATGCTTAAACTTAAAGTGAGGTTTTAATTGTAGCCATCCCGATGTGTTTTTACTTACTTACTTACTTACTTACTTACTCCATGGTGCAGAGTCCTTCTTGAGAAGCTAACTGGTTTGCAGCTAGTCAAGAAATTCCCCGCATTTCACGGAACCCGAAGGTTCATTATCGCAC
>Ga0123354_10011172_pt1 | contig 13858 bp, 5 predicted proteins | sample TergutLab28metaG_2_FD_97872 | JGI IMG/M metagenome (GOLD analysis project Ga0123354, IMG submission 97872) | Labiotermes labralis P4 segment gut microbial communities from Petit-Saut dam, French Guiana - Lab288 P4 | ecosystem: Host-associated > Arthropoda: Insects > Digestive system > Gut ... | reverse complement strand
CGTGCTGGTGTTATGTAGCGGGATTGTCTGTTGGTGACGTGGTATCCGAGTGTAGGCTACACAACACAACAAGTACTCACAAGCTCCTGAAGATGGACGTACTAACGTCTGAAACATGTTGAGCAATATATAATAAAGCAAGTGTCATCTAGTTGGTCAACCTTTATTCAAATATCAAGATGATGCAAGGTCCAATACGCAAAAGAGAATATTTGTTTTGTCTGCGAAAATATTTTGGATGTTACTCGGATATTAGTATGGACTGAACTGCCCTTTCTCATGCCCAGCCACATTAGAAGAGTAAAATGGAACGTTAAAGAATGTAGGATAAGATGGTTTTACAAACTCTGGAAATTGGACGAAAGGCGTGATACAATCCAGTGCATCGCGTGCTGGGTGGGCGGAAACACGAAGAATGAGCAAAGGTAAGGCCGAAGAAAATAAAGTACCATTGTGAAGAATACCTTCAGTCGATTAGAAGTTTTCGTGCACTGTGAAGTACCGTTTTACACTGTGCTTGAATTAGGTACGTACATAAATTCTTACATTGGACATATGCTGATATTTAAGAATTATTTAATATAATTCCTCGGGCCCTACGGCACATAATATGTATGTTTTCTATTTCTAATGAATGCTCTTTTGACCGAACGTCATTAAATTTTAAATTATTTCCTTCATATTTCTTGTATAAACAATCTTGTTCTTAAGCGGACAAACACAAGCGGTCTTCCCTTGCACAAAGTCACGTCCGTGAAGAAAGTAATCATCCTACTCAGACAACTTCTATACAGAAATTTGTGGACACTCGGAGGAAGAACATAACAGACGGCTATAACAGAACTGCACAATAAGGAGCTTTATAACGCGTGCCAACTGTCAAGCATTATTAGAGTGATGGAATCGATGACATTTAGTTGGGTAGAGCATGCGGCATACATGGAAGGGTAAAAATGCATATGTGGATTCGATTGTATAACCTTAAGCGATGGAAGCGGTGGAAGAATAATTGAAATTCGAGGAAGACGATGAGGGACGTCGAAATGAATTCGTCTGGACTAACAGAAAACACCATCTTGTGATCATGGTAATGAGCCTTCTGGCTCCGTAAAAAGCGAGAATTTCTTGATCATTTTAGACGCTATTAGCTGTCAAGGAAAACCTCTGCTGCTTGGAGTTAGTGGTGTGAGTGTTTCGTGACATCGTCCGACTTTATTGACGAATTAAAGAAACTGGTGAATAGACAACCGTTAGTCTGAAGGTTGCAGAACGAATAAATCAGTACGTAGATCTATTTCTGGATTTGGCTTCAACTGTAATTAACCACTGGGGACCATCCAGCCTACGTCAAATACCGCTGATGTAATCGGTGCCACCGTACCGTTATTAGAGTTTTAATGGTCGCCGTAAAAGTACAGCGGAATTGTTGCAGCATATCATAACTATTACTACAAGCCGGCTTCTTGGTTGTGTTGTAAAATCCGGCGCATAGAGATCGTTAAAAGAAAGTCTCCGTCGCCGTGCTGTGATAAACGGCCAATAAAACTCCACTTATAATGCATCCCTCTACTCATTCTCTCGCATTCCTTCTTTACGCTACACTGTCTAACTTTTTACTTCTCGCTAGTTCATTTTATACTGCTGTCTATTTCACCAGCTTCTGCTGTAAGGATGTAATACGTTTGTAACAGATGTGGAAATAACTGGCAATTGTCTGATGGGTGTCCGAGCTTGTTACATTAACCTTTTGACGCCTAATGTCAACTATAGTGGTCGTACCGCACCGCTAACCTCTAAAGTTGCATTTTATATATTTACTCAACAAATATAGGTACTGAATATTTTAAACACGGTATATATACTCCGTTTTTTCTCTTAAAAATGCAGTTTGTTTCATAATTCTAACGTATTTGGTTCCTGTATTATTCACATTTTATATACAGAGTGTGCTAAAATTAACAAAATAATTCCGGCGCCAAAAGGTTAATGGGTGGGCACCTATTTTGGTAGGAACTGTCATAAACCAAGATTAGAAGTATGGGTTTATTTAGTAAATACTAATCCGTTTCTTATAGTCTAGATCCCTACGCGTGAGGAAATGTATATTTAGAAAGGATTGCTTCATTGCAGACACTTCTATTTAGTGAAACACAAATTCTTTGCGAGATTCGAACCAATAGCTCCACAAGGAGTCGCTTATTTTCTCTTACCTTGGCTGACATTTCCATATTCCCTTGTGTGTTCGTTGGAGTTTGGGCATAAAACTTGATATTGCACTAAAATTTGAACATCCGCAGTAAAATATTACTTCATCCTAATTCAATAAACTACGTCATGTGACAAACTGAACACAAAACCTCGAATAACTCTTAAGTGAATAGCACAATTAATATCGTTTTAACAAACTGGTAAAGAAAGATACATACTTCGCTGTGTCTAAGCACTATACCAAAAAATCTTATTATGGGAGAAGAAGGATTATTAGGAAATGTAAAAAGGTAAAGGTAAAGTGATCCCGTTACAGGTCCGGTGTGGCCCAGGGAGTTCTCTTCCATGATAGCGGCACTAGAAGAGGGTGAGTGGTCAGCAGCACGCCCCGGCCGCACTTTGCCCCCGGGAAAGACACGGTATCCATTATACAGGAGGTTGTGTGGGCCACAGGGCCGGTCTGGACGGACGGAAAATCTCGTCCCCGCTGGCATTCGATCCCGGACCGTCCAGCTCGTAGTCAGTCGCTATACCGACTGAGCTACCGGGCCCACATTAGGAAATGTACGTGTTAATATTTACGACGGAATGTGCGGTATTTATAAGGGACGAAGTGACTGGACACTGAGCCGTTATGGTTCAGTAAATGTACAAAATATTTCTCACTTCTACTGGGAATTACCGTAGCCAGCCACAGTATTCACAAGCTGGTACATCTCTGTATAAAATATACTATAAATTAATCTATATATAACCTACAATATCCGACCGTCTGTCCTTCTCTCTCGGTATCCCGGAAACTGAAAGTGACAAGAGATAAGTTTAATTAAAGAAGCTGTTGTTTTCCACTGCAAGAAAAACAGTGAGGTCCTGGCTACTGTTATAATCACTAAGCTACCAATTTAGATACGTACATGGCAATTTAATACAGGTTTTCCAGAAAAGTGGGACAATGTGATCATAAATGTATAACAAAATGAGTACTGCTATAATCATTATGACAACATTGAACTTTATTGCAATTTAATACAAGATTTACTACTCAAGGGTAAGATAGGAAAACAGGCTCATTAAAGATGAATTTTTATGTCATACCGTTGTCATGATTGTGGCTAAATTAATTGACTTTTTCCACGAAAGTAAAGGTGAGAGATAATGAAGATTATGCAGCAATGCCATAAAGATAAAAAGTGCTTCGAATATATTTTATACAATAAAACTGGTTCAATTTACAAGAAAAAAATTTTCTGCACGGACCTGGCATTAAAAAGTAATGAAATTTGTAGTTGTGACGTCACTGCATTAGTGTGAAAAAACTCTGAAAAGTAACGCCTTCCATTACCGAGAATTATTGGTCAACTGAACGGACCTTAAAGCAATGGGTAGTGAAGAAGCGAATTTCAATTGTTATCAGCTGTACCTATTTTCCAGAGAAGAAAAATCAATATTTCTTTTTCGGGATATCTGGATTACAATTTCGTCTTGGAGATTAATTACAGTGTGATGTTTTCGTGGTTCTTGTAAGTCTGTCCAGAAAAATTCTGGAGTAATATCTTAAAACTGGCCACTTAGCCCAGTGTTTCTAAACCGCCGGGCCGCGACCCAGTACCGGGTCCTGGCATCAATTACACCGGGCCGCGAGAGGTTCTCCTGGAATTTGTCATTTTAGTTTTCTAAACAATTTTCATTAATAAATGTTTTATAGTGGAAATATTCTGAGGAGAACAATATTCGTGTATGTGTCGAAAACCACAGACCCAGATACTGGCCTGAGGAAACTGATAATAATATATTTATTTACTGCAATTGAGTTGTTACCCGGTGGCAGTGGTTATTTTACATGTATACAAAACACGAAATTTGTTACTACTAAATTTAAGTCGGGAGGGCTATATGAGAAGCATGTAGTGGCAAATTGGAATCTTGGGAACTATCTCAGCATTTGCTTTTAGACACAGGGAAACCAAGAAAAACCTGTGTCGAGATGGCCGGTCGCAGGACCTTCCGAGAAATGCTACAATATTTCATTAGTTCAGTGATTGATAACTAACTTAAATGTAATTTTATATTTGTCAACATGCCACACTCTATACATAATTGTACTAATACTCTTTATTTTTATGCCATAATTAATTATTAATACTTATGTTAGTTCAATGTATGAACTTAAAAAAAGGGAAAGGTATTTACGAGTAAATTTGTTGGGACCGGGCCCTCGCCTTATGAAAAAAGAATTTACCGGGCCGCTTTCTCACAAAGGTTGAGAAACACTGACTTAGCCTCTGTTCTTGTGACAAAGTTATGAACTCGCTTTTAACAAAAATTCTCTCATATCTTATCAACGCTGCAAAACAAATCAAACGGGTACAGTGTCACTAAATAAACCAAGAGCACAGAGAGTATCTAATTGGAAAAATCTAAATTAAAAAATTAAAATTTCGTGATCATGAACCGTTTGTTTTTTGGCTAGGTAGTTAATCAAGAATATATTTGCTTTATCAGTTTACTCCCTGTTCATTTCTTAGGTAATTGATCTGTCACTGATTCCATCTGCGTAGCCCAAGTGATTGTCATTAGTACCTCAGCTAGTATCCGTGTACAAGATCTGATGCCAGGCCTGGCACTGGTGATATATTTCACACCTGTTAATTACTGTTAGAGCAAATGATTGCCTTCAGAACTCGGCCAATTTCCCTACATCCGGCACATCATCAATCAATAAACTTCTGCGCAGCAGAAGACGTTTTTCGTACCACCTTTGACCAGAAGGAGTGCGAGCATCACTTCAGTTCATAGTTCCGTGAGCTGTTTCGTCCAGCCCCAGAAAGTACTAGGTGGTAGATGATTATAGAAATGGATGACTCCTATTTGGAACGCGAGTATGCTGAATACATTTAGTTCGCTCCTACGAAGGATATATTTATCAAAAACTGAAAAACTTTTGTCAAGATTTCCAAGAAAGAAATGCGAAATAACAAAAGTTTTACTCCCATTTTTTCTCTCAAACCCATTTTTCCTTCTCCTCTAGCTTTTTGTCTTTCTTTTTTGTGTTTATTTTTCTCATTACTTAAACACCGACATCATCACCTTTCAAGAATTTTGTAAGTGGATGTTCTCAAATTTGCCACTTATTTTAGACAAAAATAGTTTAAGAAATTAAAGAGTGCAAAACTCATTAGCATCCCAAATAGGATTCGAAACAGTGATCGGAATATGAGATAAGTTAAGCACTTAAACTCTGCAATAGGCGATCAAAAATAGGCTGAAAACGATGTTTAAATAAGAATTTATATTGTGGCAAAACAATACAGGATTGGAAACACGTGCCGAGTTTTATTTTATATATTGTGTTAATGTTGTAAATGCACAAATTGTCACCGTATTATTATAATTCCTCTACTAACATATATTTCTGGAAACAAAAAATATATTATACAATGAAGACAATAGTACTCCGTAATTTAATCTGTCCGTCTTCCCTAAAATTCTTGGTCAGTAACAAAATTGTCAGATGTTTTGCAGTGTATCTTGTAACTTTGACATTCTGAGGACCCTGCATCGTGATATATTCATATAATTGAAGACAACAAGGCGCACTATTTCTCAACTTTACTTTGACATAAACTCTACATGTTTCGGACAGACTTACTGCCCATCATCAGGAGGTTTGATACTGTATTCACAGCAATATACACACTAGTAATTTTACCCATTTTAAAATTTCAGTATGGCAAATACAGTATCAAGCCTCCTGATGATGGACAGTAAGTGTGTATATCAAAATAAAGATGAGAAATATGATATCTTGTTGGCTTCTATTATAAGAATGTATCTTGTAAAATCGGCGTTCTCGAGGATACATGGCACAAGTGTATAAATTATTAAAACGGTAAGGCAAATTATTAATTATAATTAAGCATAATTGCAGTTGTTTATACTTCATACTGTACGACTGTCACTTGTAGAAATCTAAGCTCTTCAGCGAAACCAATAGATATTTAAAAAGCCAAGAAAATTAGTAAAATTCTTCGTCATGGTCTACGGATTGGTCCAAAGATTGACCTAAGAGGGATCTTGTACAAAGGCATTTTATCCCCACACTCCAAAAGCGTACAAACTATTTACAGCTATTAAAATTTGACCTTTTAAAGCAAGGTCTTTACGGTAGCATATTTAAACTTTAAAAGTCCTATATTTTTTAAAAATCATAATATATATTAATTTACTTACTACGATTTTCACATTAAGCAGAGATTATTTCCTTACACATTTATAACAGACTGAAGTTTATAATGACAATTTAGCGTGTTTTCTGTGAAGTAAGTTTTGAATTTTTAAATATAATTCGGATGATCTGGGATTGGCGGTTAAATTGTTTTCAAAGTACAACAACACTTCACAGGTATGAAGTGATGAGAAAGTTAAGTGGACGAGCGAACTGCAGTTTTACATATGCGATGGGTCCCATTTAGGGCGCTTGTAAATAGCGCTTTGTGAGTTGCTTGGAATAACTTTTATCGTACGGCTGCCGCAATAGACATTTGATCACAATATTGAAGCTTTAGTTTCCTGTACAATAAATACATAGTACGTGCGTGCCGGTAAAATATGAGGCTTGTAGCAGACCTATGATGACGTTCTTGACAAAACCCAGAACATTCTACAGGCAGCGATAAATTCAGAAAATATAAGAATCAGCTGCAGTATTAACGCCCTCTAAAAGGGGGAATATAATGTGAAGTCATGATAGGAGTGGGTTTGAGTACTTTTCCATTATTTAATAAACAGTAGTCCACACTCCCAGACCGAACAAGTGTTGCGTCAGAAGCAAAGCCGCAACTACGGACCCAAATCACGTGGTGTTGTTTGGTCTTACCGCACACCTCAACGTCAGTAATAGATTAGTACGTAACAACAGTGGTGTTGTGATCGGCAGGGGAAAGCCGGCAGATAAATCTGCCTAATGTTTCGCGTCGATCACAAAACCATTCGGTCCCTGCGGTGAAGACCAGAAGTTCTATGACCTGAGCAATGTATCACTGTAAGTACATAAATGTTTTGCAAGCAGTAACTGTTAAAATTTAAGGGGGCTTGCAGGAGGAGGGGGGGGGCAGAAGTTCTTGTAATTTCATCCGTATATACACATGCAATAATTAATTTACGGATATATGACATCTGATTATATATTTTATTAAGGAAATTAAATTTTAGTCTGAATCGAATGAGACGAGGTAATAGTAAAACCGACATATTCACTCCGTGGAGAAGGGTCCATACTGAGAGTCTGAATTTCACTGAGTTATTCGAAATTTCTCGGTATTTGCGATATCGGAAATTTAATGCCGTGCTCAAAGCAAGCCCTACACCACCCGACTTTTTTCCACATTCTCACACACTTTTTCTTTAAGATCTTCTTTCATATCATTATGTCAAGTACGCCTTCGTCGTTCTGGTTGTATTCTTTCACATATTTTCCTAATAAAATTGTGTAGACACAAATTATACATTAAATATATATTGAAAATCACTGCGTATTCTGTTGTTTGGTTAACACTCAAATCTTTAGCTCTTTGTTGACACACAGTAACAAACGGTGTGTCAAACGGCTTCTGCTCACTTTTGTGTGTTACTTTACCTCATACCACTGAAAAAACCCGCAGAGCTAGACAATTCCAAGCTTCTCATTCAGAGTTTCGAAATCTACCTACGTACGATAAATGTACTTCATAGTTTGTAGAAAACTGAAAGGCTTTTGCAGCAACATGGCACGATAAGAAAAAAATAGAAATAACATTCAAATATTGACGGAATTACGGAACCAATATTATTTCGAAATCCATAAACATTTGTGTTTGTTTTTCGTGTGAAGATTGTTTTCGAATATACGTAATTTTAGACTCGATGTGGAATTGGACATTACAGATAACGCAATACCATTCAAGCAATATTTTTCTCCAAATGCTAGTCACCTTCAAAACCTCAAATACATATTTAGGGCCCTTTATGACACCCACAACAAATTCAAACGAGATTTTAAAAAAAATATATATATATATTTTTTTTTTTTTTTATCGAAGCGCTGACCATCTTGCCGGCTCTCGAGTAATTCATTTCCGACCCTAGTCACCTGAATAATTTCAGTAATATAATTTAGCAACCTTAACACAATTGTTCTGCGGAACTTAATATGGCCAATTGTTCTGCAGAACTTAATATGACCAATTGTTCTGCAGAACTTAATATAGCCAATTGTTCTGCTGAACTTAATATGGCCAATTTTTCTGCAGAACTTAATATGGCCAATTGTTCTGCGGAACTTAATATGGCCAATTGTTCTGCGGAACTTAATATGGCCAATTGTTCTGCGGAACTTAATATGGCCAATTGTTCTGCAGAACTTAATATGGCCAATTGTTCTGCAGAACTTAATATGGCCAATTGTTCTGCGGAAATTAATATGGCCAATTTTTCTGCGGAACTTAATATGGCCAATTTATTAGTAGAGAAAATGTTTACAAAATATAACTCTTTTAAGGCAGCACACAGTAAACCAATATCACGTGGCGTGTTAGCACATTAATAAGACCAATTTATCTTGTCATTCAACCTTACTTTTAGCGTGATTACTGCATGTAAATAACGGCTTTCTAGTGAATTCAATCCCCGCCACCCCCCCATTTTCGATTTATCTGTATATTTGTTTGTGTGTGTGTACACACACACACACACACACACACACAAAGACACTCAAGTGCGTCCCTCAGGCGAGTGCTTGACGAATTATGTGGTCCTCATCTGAGTTCAATTTGACCAGCCCTGCTTTAATTGACTTGACACTCTTCCTCTGTCCTTCTTTACATTTCTACCTTGTTCCTCTAGTTTCTAAAAGTAGAATTTTTACAATAAATTTAACTTTAATAAGCCGAATACACTAATTTCTTCGTTTTAAATAATATAAAGATTTAACATTACAGAAAACTCCTATAAATCAAGTAGCAAGATAAAATATCGTCACTTATTTTTGTTTACAGAATAAATTAACACTACACTCAGAATTGAGAATTCATGTTTGCCCTCAAATTCGCACAACTAGTAAAAACAGTCTTGGTATTAAATAAGGTCTGAATCAATTAGTTACAATGAATTAACTTTAATTAAAACTTCACTCTTAGAGGACACCGCTAAGTACCCTTGATAAAAGGGAGCCATCGTACGGTGAAAGGCTTCAAACAACTACCAGCATCGTTAGAACAGACGGACACTTATGTACGTGTGTACTCTCTCAAATTGCCTACTGCTCAGCAAACAGCTGTAGTCTACAGTCTAGCTCCCGTAGAGTATAAGGCTACCATTCTTTGTGTTTAAATATATCACATACGTACAAAATTTTAATGGCTTTCCGGGTAAGAGAACTTTGCAAACAAAAATACGTTAAATTTGGCATTGTAACAGCTGATCGTCACTGAAGACAACACACTTATAATAAGAAAAATTATAATTTTCTTTTGAAATTTGAAAGCTTCAAGACAATGTCTTCCTTTCATTTTAATAATATGTCATTTTATGACAAGCTGGTTTGCGTTTATACAAATAATCTCTATTAGAGCACAGCAACACTTGGAAATGAAGTTCTAACGGGTCCCATACACTCTAAGTAAAACTGTGCAGTTTAACTGTGTAAAAAAAACTACACGAACAACTGATCTGAATGTTCTCTGGCACAGCACAGGTTTCCCATCAGGTTTGTCATTTTTTTTCAGTTCTGTGTGTCTTCTTGTGCGTGTGACTATGGTGGATATAAACAAGGCTGTCTTTCGCTGTTTGTTAGCCACATCGACCATACTGTTATCCGAAAAGAAGAAAGGAAAGCGTAAAATGTGGAGTAAGAAGTGGTATTTGAAAAGGAATATATCTTGCGATGCTCATCTGCTGAATGAATTGCTAGAAACAGATGCGTTTTGAAATGATGCCATCGTAGTGTCTGCAGGTAAACTGAGGAAACTGTGGGATTGCCTGAGTGAATTATGCAGTTCTGTGTGTGAAAGACAACTGGAAAGGACAGTTCTAAAGCCTGCACTATTGCCTGTCAAAACTGCGCATTTTACTCAGTTTTTCCATCGGGAATGAAGTCACACAGTAAAATCGCTCAATTTAACTGAGAGGATATAGGGCGCTTAAGAACAGTCTCGGGTTCTGCATTAGCTTACAGATCAAAATAACAAAATATTGTTACAGAACTACGCTCTGGAACCTGATCGTTTCGTAAAAATTTTCGAGAAAATTAGGCGAATATTGCTGAAGAGCGTAATGCATTATTTTTTCTGCAAAATTCAGAATTCATTTTAACAATAAACTTTTAACCAAGTAGTTTTCGTAGTTTCCTTTTTATGACAGTTTGAGTGAGAAATTTGTTATAGACATTCATGAAATTTGTTTTAAATGTGAACTCAAGGGTTACTGGTGCAGTTCCAGAGACAATCATCCCAAAATGTATTTGATACAACACTGTCTTTAGAAGAACATTTTGCACTGCCCACACGAAACTTTTTGTAGGGGGTAAACAGAGAGACCGAGTGGCTTCTGACGGCAAGAAACGTGTAAAACATCAATACAGGCAGGCAATTGTAACCTGACAGCTTCTTTCTTAAAATGTACATAATCCAAATGAAATGTATGAATACGTGATAAATGTTTGAGTCTTAAACAACTGCGGCAACAATATTATTATTATTATTATTATTATTATTATTATAACTCGCAATATTATTGTCGATAGGCAACCCTCGAAGATCTGAGTATTCTACAACGTTACGCCGTGTTTTCGAAAAAAATATTTTCGAACAGCTTGGGTGTCGGTAACTCTTTTACCAATCGAACTGAAGTAACAAACCAGCAGACTTGAATCGTCAGCAAAAATGCTGTGAAAAAGTCATAATCTCACATTGCCTTACTCTTCTTGGATTTCTGGACCAAAAGTCATTAATTTAACCAACATGAAATCCGGGAGCATTAACCTATAAGTAAACTGAGAACTATCCAGCCATGAGGGCTCCATGACGTTCAGGCTCGCATTATTTCTAAACAATTAACATATGAAGGTTGTGAGCCTTACGCACCGGCGCTTTCCCCCCAGGGTATATCCGTGGCACTCACTTCTGCTGGAGACTGAGTCGGCGGCAGGACCATAGTGCGGCCAGAAGGATTATGTTAACGAAAAATCCCAGTGATCCCATTGGGAATCGAACCTGCCACCTTCCTGCTTCTAGAGCAGTACCTCAACCAACTGCGCCTCAGCTTGTCCCATGATTAAATAGCTGTAATCTCTTAACAGAACTCAATATTGTTATAATTCTTGCCCTGTTTTACGACCAAAATGACCATAACTTCTCAGTCATCCTGTAGATACGGAAACAAACCTGCACCGCACTGTGGTCTCGCCAGGCCTAATACAGCGTGTATTTTCGTACAACTTACGTTGCATAGTCTGCTGGACATCACGACGTTTCAGACCGTATGAATTAAAGATAAGCATTGACTTAAGAGTTTTATATTTTCAAGTATATTGACAGTGATTTTCGGGAATTAAGAAACACAACCCCAGATAGAAAGGAAAGCTAAACATTCATCCCAGAATTTTAAATGTCCCATTCCGCGTATTATGATTCAGTTGTCATAATGTAAACCAACAAATGCATACACGTCCTTCTAATGACAATAATGTTATAACACTTAATCTCCTACATGTTTCGGCCCTCACTGGCCCATCATCAGGATATGCACAGTTGCATATAAGAGTCGTTAATTATTGTGCTAAGACATTAATTATTAAATTTAATATTTTCTTGACCGTGCATCGTGATATATCCGTATAACATGAACCAACAAGATGCACTATTTTCTCTTAATTTATTTCCATAGTAAGCCTCTACAGGTTTCGAGCAGGCTTGCTGCTCATCATCAGGAGGATCAACTCTGTATAAACAGCAGTCAGTCAACATAACGCATGGCTATACCAATTGGTGTTTATACAGAGTTGATCCTCCTAACGATGGGCAGCAAGCTTGCTCGAAAGAATGTAGAAGCTTACTATTGAAATAAACTAATAGAAAATAGTGAGTCCTTTCGGTTCATGTTATACGGACATTAATTATTAGTACCGTACGTTACAGTATTAATCCATGAATATGGCCCTTTAAGCGTTGAAACATGTTGCAGTTACGTATATTTTTATTAATTTGGTGATTTAATAATATATGAGTGCGTTTTTCGGTGTTTATTTGATAGTGATACTAGTGCACGGATATGAACTTGATAAAATTAGGGATGTTTGGCAATTTTGTGGGGCTAGAACTAGTGAACTTAAGTGTCTCATGCCATTTAATTTGTCCAAGAAATTCCTAAATTAAGAAAGAGGATCAGTTCACACTATTTCTAAACTGAAAGGACTCTGAATAGGAAGATTTGTAAAAGGCGTGATTGCTATTTTGGACACGTGTCTTCACATTAGGCTACAAAACACACAATCTACTGTATTCGGTCCTTTAGAAAGAGTGTAACGCTTATCAAGTCAAGTCTATGAAGTTCTGAGTTGTTTTCTGGCCACAGACGACAGACATTGCCCCAGACATTCATATTATGTGTGTTTATTTACATTTTTGCGGTGTGGGGGCGGATTCTTACACGGTAGCTCAACATGGGGTCCACAGTGAAACAGAAGCAACACACTGTCATAAAATAGTCGGAAGTGGAAAAAATTTCTTGAAAGTAACACTTTGGTTCGGGTAACACAGTTTAAAATAAGAACGCTTTCAATTAACAGAAAACGTAAAAGAATACATAAAATCCTTTCATCCATTCTCCATTTGTTCGTGCCTGGATTGGTTGTCTTTCGCTTGTAGCCATTTTGCTCTTCAAAATGCGTTTCATTCTTTTAGTAAGCTTTCAATGCATTCAACGAAAAATAGGAGCCATCACGGCTAAACATAACATAATATTGGTCAAAGGGATTGTATTTTTATATGGCTATCAAAACAAAGAATATAATTAATTACTTAAGAATAATCTGGAATATTAACTGATGGATTCAGTAATTAAACATTTCATCAAGATGAATGCAAGTTTGTATTAGCCATAAAATTACACACAGTGTGCAGTTTAGTGTGAAACTGAGCAGGACCGAACACTGTACATCCTGCGGCATCATCAGTGGCTAAGGATCAACGTTATTGTCCTCTCTAAAGTGTGCAGTCCTGTAGATGAACAAAGCTGCCTTTACTAGAAGATAGTGTCTCTCAATACATTTATGTTAATAAAATTGTGCGAGAAATAAGCTTTTAGTTACTATACATTGAAATATGTTAATAAAAATCCAACCAGATGCAACAGTATGCAGATATATATTTACTGCAAAGTCACTCTACATGTTTCGGGTGTCACAGCACCCATCATCAGGAGTACAAAAACTGTAACCGCAACCTACGGTACAGGTCATAACATTGGCACAGCTACTTCCCTCCAACGTGGCCCGGTCGGTGTTATAACCTGTACCGGAGGCTGTGGTTACAGTTTTTAGTACTCCTGATGATGGGTGCTGTGACACCCGAAACATGTAGAGTGACTTTGCAGTAAATAAATATCTGCAGGTCACGTT
>Ga0123354_10011171_pt1 | contig 13858 bp, 10 predicted proteins | sample TergutLab28metaG_2_FD_97872 | JGI IMG/M metagenome (GOLD analysis project Ga0123354, IMG submission 97872) | Labiotermes labralis P4 segment gut microbial communities from Petit-Saut dam, French Guiana - Lab288 P4 | ecosystem: Host-associated > Arthropoda: Insects > Digestive system > Gut ... | reverse complement strand
TTTTGACCATGTTTTTAGTTGGGTGGGTGCGGTATTTTTGGAAAGGTGTTTTGCAGAGTTTGGGTGGTGAGGTAGTGTGTCGTAAGATAACTCGGGTGGGAAATTATTTTGGGACAAGACACAGTAATTTTATGTATTTTTTGTTTCCCAAATCATCGGTAAGTCCACTTACTTTCCGTTTGCACGGCCTTTGCTTTGTTGCCTTTGCTTTGTTGCCTTTGCTTTGTTGCCTTTGCTTTGTTGCCTTTGCTTTGCCTCCCCTCAGCATTCATAAAGATTGGCATAATTTCAGACTGCATAAAAAAATATTGGCATATAGATTTATGGATGCTTCCGATTGTAAGGAAAGAATTTGTTCCAGTTAGAAGAATCTCACTTTCAGAACCTTTCAGAACTACTGAATACATCTGGCGGTTAAAAGTATCCAAGAATTACCCTGTTTTTGATGTAATGATGAGGTGCACTAAACTGATTCTGTTAACTTTTGAATGACAAAATAATGGATAAAAGCAAGGAAAATCTTAGCAGATTTTAGTTGCATCAGTGTTCTAAGGAGTAAACATACACAATACAGATAACATGTCAATAGAGCGCTCAATTTAGAGGTTAAAGTTAATTTCACTAAGTATAAGTATCTAACAAAACAAAGTCCTGCAGAGCATAGTTACAGAGACAGAGGGAGTTCTGATTACAAATTTATAGCCGTGTAGATTTACCGTATCCCTATTTGTTGATTCGGCAGAAAAATTTGCTTGCCGTAGCTGATCGGTCAGTTTTGTTGATTAAGATCCACGGAATCAGTAGAGCTCGCTCCATTCACCGTCACAACCCTGAGCTGGATGGGAGATTGATGGAACCACCTCCAAGAATCTAGGCATCAACAAGTAACCATAATGCTCTATTTTCAGATACTCAGTTGGTCTCATTTTAGGAACTAAGTCTGTAAATTGCAGTTTTTCCAGAGCAGATTGATATTCACGGGTAAGAAAACCCCAAGCGATGCTAGTACCCATACTAACGGCGGCAGATCCCCCTATTTTAATACCCCTCTTTAGCATTTGCTTGACTGCTGCACGCCGTTTAAAACCACTAAGGGCCACACTTTTAGAATACTCTACACTGGGTGCATTACGTGGAATAATCGTACCTGGTGGAAGCTCTGTACGAACACCACGAGTTTCTCGATAATACTCTATCCGATCCACCATATGTTCTGGAATAACTGTATCTGGAGCAAGCCCATAAACACCCTCGCTAATGGGACCATAGATTCCGGAATCTACACGATAATAGACCGTTCCAGCACTGCTCCTAGGCGTGGTCAATCCGGCTGATGTTACACTTGCGCCGACTATTTCAGCCTGCTTTCCAAGCATATCTGGCGCTTCATCATCTAGCTCTTCCTCCAAGGTCTTGCCTGTGATCCTTTTAAAAATTGAAGCCGCAGTACTCCAAGTCAGATAATCCACGCGCTCTAGGCTCCTACCATACGGGCGTGCAATCTCATAACGAGTATAAGAACACGTAGCTACATCACCCATCGTCCACCCAGTGTGAAAATGCCTTTTCCATCTTACCCCAATAATGCCTGAATAGGAATAATCTGAACCTGGTTTCCAGTCTTCATTTTGTCCAGATTTAGCTTTTGATTTTTTTGAATCTTTTCTAACTTCTAGTATTTTAAAAACCTGCTCTAGCGGCTCCCCTGTTGGGTAGACATCAACTATTTCATTATGTAATTTGGTAAGAAGTTTGGATCCAGACTGTGTTTGCTCAACGAACTTAACAGATCCAGCACCTAACTTAAGCATAAGTTCTGTAGCCACAGCACCTCTATAACCGCTTTCAGCTGAAAGCTTGTCAAGCGCTTTACTGATTCTATCAAAGTTATCCTCTGCATCTTTACCCACTTCTACACCTTTTTTTAACCTATTTTCTACATACTTTGCAGTCGTTCTAAATAGATTTATTAGTTCATCAATGGTGATACTGATCATTTCATTGCCAAACTCAATCGAATGCTGATCGTAATATTCTTGTGATTGATCTTTGTTTGCACTAGAAACTAACTTTGCATCACCAAAAACCCTTGTACGGGCTTTTGCCGCATCTATTCGTAACAACTGCTTTTGATAATTTTTCGCTACACATCCATTGTGTATTATCAGACTCATCCTCGCAAGAAGCTGTGATCCCTCTGAGTTATAATCAAAAAGTGTTGTTCCCTCTCTCTTATAGACATCATAAAGTTCTTCATCATTTAGATACATGAGGATCTCTGCTGATACAGCACCTTTTAGTTGCTTATTTGGTAGGATGTCAAGCTCTTCCGAGATTTCACTAAATTTACCTAATCTAAATAAAACACGTAAATTATCAGCAAACTGCTCCACCCAATCTTCACTAGACCGTTTAGGAACAAACTTATAATTGGTATAATAATATGCGGATTTCAAAATACCCTTAAAATACTCACTATCGAGATAACTTCCGGGCGTACATACTACTTCGATCAGCTTATCTAGAACAGTCATATTTCTCGCCATTGCTTCATCTACAAACTGTGTTCTGGACAATTTCTTTAAAAGAAGATTAACATAAGAATATTTTGAGTTAATCGATTCAGATGGATTTTGAGCTACAGCATTTCGAAAGTACGGATCAACTTTAGTCAATTCGGAAAAAATCCTCATAGTTTTCTCTCCGACAGGTTTAGTCTCCTCTTCGCTCTTTTTACAATATAAATCCTCAACAATTATATCAACGACTATGCTGAGCATATCTTCACTAAATTTATTTGCTTCATATATAGCTGATACTATGTCACTTTTGTTATTATCCTCAGCGTTTTGGATTAGTTTTGTTCCTGTTTGGGTTTGTTGTTGGTAGTGGGTTAGTTCGTGTTTGAGGAGTTCGGTGCCTTTTTGGGTGTTTGGGCTGTATTGGTTTTTTCCAAAGTAGATGTCTTGTCCATAGCAGGTTGCTTTAGCGTTTAACGCACTTGTTAGGTTGGTCGCATAATTGTCTGTGTGTACTCGAACGGATCCAAAATTGTAGCCAAAATCATTTTCCATTTGGTTTTTTGTTTTGCTGTCAAGCCCTTCGCCGCTTCCTGAAGTACCCAATTGACCTATTAACGTACTTCGTTCAGATGTAACAGCCGTTGGGTCGTTTGCGGGTAGGTCACTAAAATTATAGGCATAGCGGCCATATTCTGGGGTGCTTTGTTGAGGCAACAATAATTCTGAGACTGCAAAACTGCTACAGCCTCCGCTATTGTCTGTTTTTTTCTCAGGCCGCTTCGCTTTTTCATAAGTACTCAAAGTTATGTCACCTCTAAGGTGATAGCATTCACTTTATTGATATAAGTGCAATTGCTATTTTAAATTTTTGAGTGTCCGCTATTATCCGAACTCGAAAAAACCTTATAGGCATACTTGAACTTATTCTCTCTTTAGTGTTTAAAATGAACTCTCAAAATCAAAGCCAAAGCCGCGATTTTGAGGAAAAGCTCCAGACACAAACATGCATATCCCACCCCCTGCACTGTATATCATTTTTTAGTTGGGGATGTTTTTGCCTTTTTTAGACAATTGAAGCTAAATGGGCGGCGTTTTATTTTTCTGTGTTTGAAAGTTTTGAGTTATGTTCACATTTTCGTTCACACTATCGCTTAAGTATTGAACTGCACATAATAATTAAGAGATGTTACCCATTGGGCGTTACAACAACTCAACCAAAATCACAGAACTTCTAAAAGACGACAGACCTTGGACAACAAAAGACCTCGCACAAACCCTCAAACTAAACAGAAGCACCATAGAAAACTGTCTTGGGTGCATGTGGCGATAAATGGCTGTTATGCGGCAGTTAGGTGGTACGGGATTTATGAGAGCTTACCACAAACACCCCTAAACAAAGGACACTTCCTCAATGCCTAACCTAAAAACCCTACAACCAGCAACAACATCATAAACATCGATCATTTATCGTCCCATTTATCTTCCCGGCTATAATTTAAAACCATAACTGCAACAAAACCGATAGCACCCAAGCATTTCAAATAAGAACACACCTAAAGCGATATTGGTATTTGTACCGCCCATATTGGTTGGTTTATCGGAAAAGAATATATCCAAAATAACTGCTAAGCTTGCAAAAACCATGCACTTTGGATATCCAAATTAAAAGGTGAACCACTAAACATGAAAGAAAGCCCGCACACCACTCCATGGGAAACACTAACTGATAAAGCAGTATTGAACAAACTAAATACCGACACAAACGGTCTCTCAAATGAAGAAGCCACCAAGAGAATAGAACAGTTCGGCAAAAACAAATTACCAGAAAGAAAAAAAGATAGCATTATCAAACGATTTTTGTTGCAGTTCAGCAATGCACTAATCTACGTTTTACTTGGCGCGGCTGTATTAACCTCGCTTATGGGGCACTGGCTTGATACAGGAGTTATTTTAGGCGTTGTCATCATAAATGCCATCGTTGGCCACATCCAAGAAGATAAAGCACAAAAAGCGTTGGATAGCGTACAAAATCTTCTTTCATTAAAAGCAAATGTCATGCGTAGCGGACGACGACAGGAAATTGCTGCAGAAGACATAGTCCCAGGCGATATTGCCCTTTTGAAAGCAGGCGATAAAGTGCCAGCTGATATTCGGCTTATTAACGTAAGCCGTTTTGAAGTTGATGAATCCTCACTCACAGGTGAGTCCGTAGCAGTAACAAAAACAACCCAACCTGTTATAGCAGGCACTGTTTTAGGCGAGAGAGAGGGTATGGCATACGCTGGAACAACTGTTCGCACAGGCGATGCCACAGGAATCGTTGTCGCAACAGCGGTTGACACAGAAGTGGGCAAAATCAACACCCTGCTCACCGAAACAAAAACAGAAAGCACACCACTTATGAAAAAAATGAATAACTTGGGCAGAACCTTAGCAGTTATAATACTTGTTTTCTCTGCACTTTTAACGGTGTATGCGGTTCTCTTCACTAATGCCTCTTTAGGTGATACAGTTGTTGCGGCAGTTGGTTTAGCGGTTGCGGCAATACCCGAAGGTCTGCCTGCCGTAGTTACCATCACACTTGCGTTTGGGGTACAGCGCATGGCGAAGAGAAATGCGCTAGTCCGGAGGTTGCCTTCGGTTGAAACCCTTGGCTCGGTTACAGTGATTTGCTCTGACAAAACTGGAACGCTTACCAAAAATGAAATGACTGCAACCAACATCTACACGTCAAAGGGGGATTTTGCTGTGTCGGGTTTAGGCTATGCGCCCGAGGGCGAAATAACACTTGAAAATATACGTACGGACTTTAATGATGCCCTGTTATATCGGCTTATTCAATCTTTGGAGTTATGCAATGAAGCAGATATTTTGGAATGTGACGGCATATGGGTTCCTCAAGGCGCACCTACCGAAGCGGCACTAAAAACACTTGTCCGCAAAGCAGGATATGTCGATACGGATTCGGTTAAAATCGATGACATTCCTTTTGATTCACAGCATAAATATCGCGCAACACTGCATAACATAGATGGAAAAAAGTTTCTTTTTGTTGTTGGCGCACCTGAGAGGATTACAAGTATTTGTGGGCAACAGGCAACTTTAGATGGAACAATGCCAATAGATCACGCATTTTGGGAAGCGAAGATAGAACTGGCTGCTGGTCGTGGGCAACGGCTTATAGGTTGTGCATATGCGCAAGTAAGTAACGATAAAGCTGTCCTTGATCATAATGATTTAGATAAACGCTTGATATTTGCAGGTATTGTTGGAATTATTGACCCTCCCCGACCTGAGGCTATAGCGGCTATAGGTGTGTGTAAAAATGCGGGAATCCGAGTAAAAATGATTACCGGTGACCATGTGCTTACTGCTAGAGAAATTGCTATACAAATGGGACTGACCAATAATCCCCGTGTAATAAGTGGTGCTGAGCTTGAAGGCATAGATGATACGCAAATTCGAGAGGTTGTAATGGGGTGTGATATATTTGCAAGAACGAGCCCTGAGCATAAGTTTAGGTTAGTCAAAGCGTTGCAAGAACAGGGCGAAATTGTGGCGATGACTGGGGATGGGGTGAATGATGCGCCTGCTTTGAAAAAGGCCGATATTGGGGTGGCGATGGGCATTAAGGGCACTGAGGTAACAAAAGATTCTGCAGAGATGGTGTTGGCGGATGATAATTTTGCATCTATTGTTTCTGCTGTGGAAGAAGGCCGAACGATATATGATAATATACGTAAGACGATTTTGTTTATTTTTGCGACAAATGGTGCTGAAGCCTTGGTGATGACGGTTTGTTTGGTTTTAGGTTTGGCTTTGGCGGTTACTCCTGTGCAGATTTTGTGGGTAAATATGGTGACTGCTGTTACTTCGGCTCTTTCTTTGGTTTTTGAACCACCCGAAAGAGATGTTATGCGTAAGCCGCCGCGGACTCCAAAAGAGTCATTGATTGGTTCGCGTTTAATCCCGCATATGGTATTGGTAGCGGTAATTATCACATCGTTTACAATGTTGTTTTTTGAAATCTATAAAAGTAATTATAGTTTTGAGTATGCAAGAACGATGTCTGTAAATATGCTTGTTTTTGGGGAGATGTTTTATCTTTTTAGTTGTCGCAACATGCATCATACGATTTTTGGTAAGGATTTTTGGAAAAACAAAATGGCATTTATCCTTGCAGGTGTATTGATACTGATCCAATTAGGGTACACCTATCTGCCTTTTATGCAACAATGGTTTGACACTGTTTCACTAAGTGCAGTGGATTGGTTGTATCTGTTTGTGGGTGGGGCGATAATTCTTCTTGTGGCAGAACTTGGAAAAATATTAACGGGTTATGTTAGGCGATGTTACCCTGACAAAAAAGTTCAGGATGTCTCGTAGAAGATTTATACTTTGGTGGAAATATGTGCACAAAAAGTTTGCGCTTTTTTGTAAAATGATGAGGATAAAAGCATAGGGTAAACAGTGCAAAGCGGATAATGATTTACGTTTTGCTTGTAGGATAAGCTCTTTGAACGCTGTTAGAATTTGTTTGTCAAAGTTTTGTTATTTTCTGTTGTGCTAAAATCTGTTTACCAACAAAAACTTGTAATGTTGCGAGTTTTGGAAAAAGTACAAAATGCCTAATGAATTAGCACAAAAATAGCCGAGACACATATAATTCAGATTAACACCACATTAATATGATGTTAATATGGTTAAAGCCATAATAGAAATTGATGAAAGAACAAACAGAGTACTCAACATAATCAAAGCCAAACACGGCCTCAAAGACAAAAGCCAAGCAATAAACCTAATGGCACAACAATTTGAAGAGAACCTCTTAGAACCAGAGCTAAAACCAGAATTTATCGAAAGCCTAAAAGCTTCTAAAAACGAAAAAACCATAAAAGTCAACGACTTCACAAAAAGATACTCCCAGTGATCACGTGTACTCCTTAGAAGCGGTTGAGAAAGTAGACAAAATTTTCAAGAAACTACAAATTATTTTAGTTAATTTTGAGGTTGCTGAGACGTTTAGTTAGTTCAGAATGGATTAGTTGCTTCTTTTCAGCGTTAAGATGGAAAAGTACTTTTTTTTGTCATTTCAGTTGAGATGGTAAAGAGGTAGTTTAGTTTTATAACACTGTATTTTATGGCACCTTCAGATTTGCTGAGGGGTATTCCTTTCATTTTGAGATTACTTGTTATGCCAGCCACTATTAGGTTACCGAATTCTTCAAAAAGAACTATGGCAGGCCTTGTTTTCACTTCGCTTGTATCAGTGAACTGTATTGTCACAAGGATGACATCCCCAGATTTAGGCATTTTCCCAAGCCTCGTCCTCGTCGTTGTCCCAGAGTTCCTTCATTTTTGCTTGCTGGATAGTGTGTAGAAATTCATCATATTGCTTTCTTTTTTTAGATTCTTTGGCTGTTTTTATCAAGTTTAGAATTGTTTCGTTGTAGGTTTCTCTTGGGTATTTTCGAATATTTTTTAGTTCTTGGACAGCTGACTTTGTAAGTTGTATTGTGGTAAGTTTTTTGTCACTCATTTATAATCAACTATAGTTGTTTAGTTGGTAACTATAATATTTTATGGTTATCTTCAATCTTGAAAAATGGAAAGTGCCCACCGTCATAACTAAAAAACATAAAAAAGGAAAAAGCAGGCAGAAAGAAACCGGTTATAGGTCGATGTAGAGTAAACCCCCGGCACCTTATCGCCTTTCAGCGGCAGGTATCACTATTAACGAAGCAAAGACGGCGGCCACCATACGAAGGTACGAGCACCACGATAACATTTACAAGTAAAACTCACAAACCAATCAACGACACACAACAACAAATGTGAAAAATTACATAAAAAGACTAATTGTGTTCGACCCTGTGAACGACCCCGTGAAGCTATCTCCCTGCACCAAACAAATGTGTCCGGTTCTCTTCCTCAAACATCGGCTCAAAAAACAAAAACAAAATCTCTGACTTTAAAAATCCCAGAACATACAAAGGACATGTCAACAAACAAACCAATTCACGACTACGCCTAACACATAAAGCAAAACCGACACAACATACAACAACTCCCAAACGGCACGTTAGGGCTACAGTTTACATATTTTTTAAATGGCAGCTGTTTTTGTAAGCACAATTATTTTTGTTTTTGTTGAATTAGCGGGTTTACACAGCATGTTGTTGTAGCTGATTTGGTCTAGTCGTTACAGTTTTTGTGTTCTTTTAAAATAGAAAAGTAAAACTGCCATAACAACAGCCAAAGTTATACCCACAATCCCTATACAAATAATCACAACCTCCTTCAAACTAAAACTATCACCATTAGATGTCCCACCACTACCACCACCAGATGAACCGTTATTACCGTTAGATGTTTCACCATCACCACCAGATGGTCCAGTACTGTTTTCAGGGTATACATTAGCGCCCTCACCATAAAGGCCAGTGAAGGTGTTACCTGAAATCTCGCCGCCAATCCATTCAAAAATGTGAGCATAACCATACACGCCACCGCCAGTGTAAGCGGTGTTACCAGAAATTTTTCCACCCGCCATCGTAAATTTACCACCATGATTGTGTACACCCCCACCATCACCCGCAGGAGCTGTGTTACCCGTAATCTCACCACCGGACATAACAAAAACGCATTTCTCAGCATAACTACCACCAATAGACACACCACCGCCACCTCCAGATATGTGTGTTGCTGTAGCGTTATTGTTAGATATTTTGCCCCCCATCATCTCAAAAACACTCGGCCAACTATTGTACACTCCGCCACCACTACTGGCTGTGTTGCCTGTAATTTCGCCTCCAGACAAAATAAAAGTACCCCAATTTACTACCCCTCCACCATTAATGTTATTAGAAATTCTGCCGCCTAACATCTTAAAAGTACCCCTGTTATCTACTCCACAACCGTTTGCAAAGATTTCATTCATGTGCGCATGATCATCGGGATTAAAATAGTAACCACCAATATTGCCAGTGATTTCGCCGTTAAACATGATAAGTGTGCTGTCTTTGCTAGTAGTTACTCCTCCACCGATTTCACCTGTTTTATGAGTTACAATAATGCCATCGAGAGCTAGTACTCCACCGCTGTCAACAGTAATAGTGTGTCTATTAACTACACCTATTAGTTTGAAAAATCCAGAGGCTTTGTTACTTGTTAAGGTGATCTCTTTACCTGCTGGAATGGTGAGGGTGGTTTCTGTTAAAGTGATGTCTTTGTTAAGTGCAATGATTGTAGATTTTGCCGAATTGTTAATGGCGTTTCTGAGTTCTGTTTCAGTACTAACTACTTTATCAGATGCCCCAGACACAAAAGACGAAACACCGCCAAATACTGAGACAACGTAAGAAGAAAACAACAATACCACAAGCAGTAAAGAAACAAAAAAGCCTTTACTGAAGAAACCGCGAAAATTAACTTTAGATTTAACATTCATACGCATGGCTGTAACCTTTAGTTTATCTTCAAATCTAATGTACGCTAAATACTGTTTATATGCATTATTACAAAAGACCCAACGGGAACAAAAGACCGTTGTTCACATTTTCGTTCACACTATCGCGTAAGTGTTGAACTGCTTTTCTCTTGTATATAATCAAAGTTGGAGAATGAGAGATATCTGCTGAGGCGTATGCGGCGAGGATTAACATACCGCTTGTGAAAGCTACTGATCTAAGGGTAAACTGTGTGAGAGAGGTTACTCGAGGAGTTAAAGATTCAAAGTGTTTGCAGGGTCGCTAAGGATGAAAAAGAGGTATGCGATATTCTTTCTCTATTTGGGAAGTTCCTGATAAGGCTATGGTTGTTCTTGCGGAAGTTATTAAAGGGAACAAGTTGTGTATGCGTTTGAGCGTATGCTTGAAAAAGATACAGGTGCAAAATAATAGTTAATAAAAAGGTAGTGAGTGAATTTTAGAGTTTGGTGAATCTTGCCGAGATACAACGCTAATTGAAGCGTTTATTTAAAATATCTCGCCAATAACCCCTTGAAAGCCTTGCCATGCCGTGCTTCATCACGAGCCATTTCATGTACAGTATCATGAATCGCATCCAAATTTAACTCTTTAGCGCGTTTGGCCAGTTCAAACTTTCCAGCAGTTGCACCGTTCTCAGCTTCCACTCGTCTTGTAAGGTTTTCTTTAGTACTGTCAGATAACACTTCACCCAATAATTCAGCAAACTTGGCAGCATGTTCAGCTTCCTCATATGCAGCTTTTTCCCAATACAGACCAATCTCAGGATAACCTTCACGATGAGCAACGCGAGCCATAGCCAAATACATACCAACTTCAGCACATTCGCCGTTAAAATTCATGCGCAAACCGTCAATAATCTCTTGAGGGACGCCTTTTGCAATACCAACTGTATGCTCAGCAGCCCAAGTCATATCTTGGTTCTGTTCCTTGAATTTTTCAGAAGGCGCATTGCATTGGGGACACTTTACAGGGGGAATATCCCCCTCGTGGGTATAACCACATATAAGACAAACAAATTTTTTCATTGTATTTTTTTCTCCATTTATGTTTTTTGTATTTATTTTTATTACTGGGAAGATGAGTTTTTTAAGTTAAGTTTAAATTTGTTTTTAGGTGCTTCGCAAATTGGACAGGCATAATCGTTAGAAAGTTGTTCAAACTCGTCTGTGCTACTGGGGTATTCGTAGCCACACACGCTACACACATAGACCTTTTTAGCGATATCCGTTTTTTCTGATTCATTCACATGAGTTGGAGCGTTTTTTTGTGTCTTTCCCTTTATGACACTACGATAATACGCATATGTCATTGGGGGTTCTTTGAACAAATTTTCAGCTTCCTGCACTTGAGCTATGAAAATTGTGTGTGTAAAATTATCGACAAAATTAATCACTTTACATTGCATATAGCCCGTAATGCCTTCATTTATATACGGTAGCCCAGAGGGTGTCAACCCAAATGGAACCTGTACAAATTTATCCTTATCGCGGCTACTGCTAAATCCAAAAATTCCAAAGATATTTTCTTTTGTTTTTTCGGATAAAATTGACACAGTAAATTCTTTTGTTTTTTTAATACAATCGTTTGTGTAATTATCCTTGTTGATACATACAGTTACTGTCACAGGGTTGGAAGTAGATTGCGTTACTGTATTGACAAGGCAACCTACATTTCTTTTTCCGTCTTTTGCGCCAATGATGTATAAACCATAGGACATATTAAATAAAACGGTAGTATCCATGAAATCAGCTCTTGCTTTTTTGCTCAGTTACGTCAAGTAAAAGATACTAGCGATTAAATAATATTATGGTGCAGATTTAGATTTATCTTTTCCCGAATTTATTGCCGCTTTTTCTTCACAACATGTTCTCCTTCTACAATAGCTATCAAGAGCCATTGACACTAATGGCACCCCCTAAAACAGCAAAAATCCAAAAGATAACTAATACAAAAATACACGAACTTTTTTCTCAGTCATTTGCCTATTCAAAGCAATAACCAACAGAGACATCGACTTGGAAGATACTCGAAAGTAAACCCAAACCAATCAAAGACACATGACAAAGCCCTAACCTCTTAGCAGGTTCTCCAACAACTATCATGTTCAACTAAATTTTCTGGTCTACCCCATCGTCTTGGATCTTCAATGTCAACTCATCACCGGCCCTTTAAATCAGGTAAATTTAAAGGGCAACAAACAAACATTGAAAGAGAGTAGAAATGAAAAGATATCCTAAATCAGAAAAGTATGACGTAAACTGGATTGAACAAAATTGGATGGGCCCAAATCCACTATGGCTTCTTGAAGATTTATGTGGACACATGAACTTGCGTCCAGATATGAAAGTTTTAGACATGGGTTGTGGCAAAGGAAGTACCAGCGTGTTTTTGGCAAAGGAATACGGCGTGACTGTTTTTGCCAATGACCTATGGATAAGTGCTACAGATAACCTGCGTCGGTTTGAAGAGGCAGGCGTTGCGGACAAAGTATTTCCCATTCATGCGGAAGCCCATGCGTTACCTTATGCAGATGGTTTCTTTGATGTCGCCATATCAATTGACAGTTACAATTACTTTGGCGCAAGTGAATCATACTTTCCTGAGATGTTTTCAAAACTTGTAAAACCTGGAGGTCAATTTGGAATTGTTGTTCCCGGGTTTAAACGTGAGTTTGAAAAAGGATATCCTGAAACATTAGCAAAGTTGTGGGTTCCAGAGTTATTCACGTTGCACAGTAACAAGTGGTGGCGTAATCTTTGGGAGAAAACTGGACTTTGTGAAATCCTATCATGTTATGATATAGATGATCCAAAAGGGTTATGGCGACCTTGGGCAGATTGGGCTGTGAAGAATTTTGAGAAGGAATTTGAAGATGCTGGAGGGGGCGGAGATTTTGATGTCAAGCTTTTGGAAGCCGACATAGACAATGACCTTGCGTTAATTGCTTTAGTGGCAAAGAAAAGTCAAACAAAATAAGCCTTATCGGTGCCGTTTGGGTTTTACTCATGTACGGCGTTAGGGTTTATTTTGAATGGATTGCGTAATTCTCATCTAGTAAGGGTTTTCCAGCCTTATCCACAAGTAAGGTTAACCCGCCTGCACTACCCCAGTTCACAAAATGATACTGTACGCCTGTTTTGTGTCCGTAATGATTCTTGTTCCTTCCATTCGTCCCTTTTTGTCACTTAAAATAAATCGTTCAGCCATTTTCAGCTCACCTTTTTAAAACCTAATTTTTTACCTCTCACACACTGTCATTATGAACAGTGTAATAAAAATTTTTTATTATTTATTATATGGTAAGTCGCGTCCAAGTAGGACGTTTTGTGAATTTAAATCGTAAGAGCCACATCAGACAAAACGGCATCTTGCCCGGTGTGATTACGGAGTTGCAATTCCACTTTCAGAACACCTGTTCTTTTTCTTTTTTAGGTGAAAAAATGAGGTTGTTGTAGCGACAACAATGCCAACCGTTAGAATTATTTAGCTATAACAGTCACAGTTAAGAAAACCCATAGAGGTTCAGAGGAAACAAAGGAAGAATTACCCATGCCTATGACCTATTTTATAGACCTTGCCAGAGCCATTACAAGTGTTGAAACAGCCATGTTCAATCCGCTAATCAATTTGGCCGCATCGCCATCCTAACCCTAATCTGTCTTGTGATAGGCACATTCTTCTTTGCAAGATCTGAAAAAACAAATAACCTGCTCTTCTTTTAGTTAATAGACCTCCTCGGGATTTAGTTTTGGTTTTCATGGTTGATTAGACCGCAGATTAGGGCTGCTCGTATTTCGAAACGTTTACGTCTATTGCGATACTTGTTTGCCAAAATTTTAAACACCT
>Ga0123354_10011170_pt1 | contig 13859 bp, 10 predicted proteins | sample TergutLab28metaG_2_FD_97872 | JGI IMG/M metagenome (GOLD analysis project Ga0123354, IMG submission 97872) | Labiotermes labralis P4 segment gut microbial communities from Petit-Saut dam, French Guiana - Lab288 P4 | ecosystem: Host-associated > Arthropoda: Insects > Digestive system > Gut ... | reverse complement strand
TTCTCTGGCCATTATCTCCGTAACCGTTCAACTTTGGATATAGGTGTTTTGGGTTATATCGGTATACTTTAACATAAGGAACACTCTCCCGAAGTCTGGCACATTCCTCCTGGGACACCCTGAATAGTGTAAACAAGGCAGACGATTGTAGGTCTCAGAGCCATGGCCGGGGAAAAAATAAAACTTGAGGAGGAAGCCATCAGTGAAATTCTGGTTGCTGACACCGCCTCGGAAATTTATCACCCTCTTTGTGAATACTGAGTGTCACGATAAAACAGTGATCCAAGGTGCCACAGACCTTAGGCAGCAGCCAGAATTATGTGAGTAATGAACTATTTACACCACAATGTATATAATACATGTGATTTCCAGGCCTGAATTTATTATAAAAATAGGTGAACATTTTTTCCTGGATTAATCAATTTATAAGCAGAGTGCAAAATTTTATTTCATTCAATTTTAAGGAAAAGTCTATGAGATATGCTTTTTTTTTTCTAAGAGTAAGCATTAAAATTTAAAATCCCCAGTAGATAATTCCGGCAGGCAGCTTTACTCAGAGGGATTTAATTCCAGCATCAAAAGGTTAATGTGCTTAGCTACAACTGGGTACGGCAAAGAACCGCACTGTCGCAACATCCATCCCTTGCAGCAGAACTAGCTAGCCACACACCTTGGAGGTTAATTAACTTTAATTCATGTTTTAACTTCAACGTAAGCAAATGTATTGGTGTCTTTGGTTAATATAATCAGGGCTGATTGACTTAAATGAATGGAAGACAGAGAAAAACCATGAATGCACAAATGTGGGGAAAGTAAAATGACTTGAATTATGTTGGCAACTGTATGTCACATCACTTCCAGTTCAGGACTTAGGAAACTTCAAGCTGCTTGATTTTTGTTGGACAGAGTGTACATACACACAGCACCAGTAATGCTGTGTGTTTAAACTTTGAATTATTTTATGAGCATTTTATATATTAAGTGTTTCTGTTTATAATGTAGTCTGGGATACAAGCCATTCACAGTTGCCATCCAAAATCAAGTAACAGTCCTCGGCAAGTTACTGAGTAGTAAACAGCAGCAGCAAGAGAGGACAGTGTCAGCCTTGTCACCTTCACCAAGGCTATCCCGCTCACGAAGAACAAGTTCTAATCAGGATGGAGGGAATCAGGCAAATAGTGGACAGATGACTTTGGGATCAAGTAATCTGCTGGCAGTTGAACGTGATGGGAGGATATCTGAGGGAGCTGCAAGCCAAGAGAAACCAAGCACAGGATCAAGGAATACTGATGAGATATCATCCAAGCCTGACACTGTTTTGGCAGGCAGTTTAGGTAATACTGGCAGCAGGATAATCGAGAGAAATGGTGTAGATGAAATGAGGGACCAAATAGTTATGGCAGCAGCAAAGGACAAAGCAATGGAAAGTTCAGGTTGTACAGTATCATAGTTGGATATTGATTTACAAAAGCTGCTGTTATTATTGTAATTGTGTCGGTTTGGGTGAATCCAAAAACCGCATTCCAGATGGATGGCCGGTGTTTTCATTATCCAGACATACATTATCTTTCATTATAATGTACGATAATACATGTCTGGATATGACGAGAAACCCCCAAGACAGTGATTCCTCTGATGTTTTTAACATTTGTAAAACCCCCTTCAAGTAGGCCTAACTGACCATTTGTTGATGTGTCAGATTTGCATAGAAAATGGTGTTATCAATGAAAATCTAGTAATATTACAGTACAGGTATTAAATCAATATTTAAAAAAAGAAGAAACTTTAGCATAATTTATAAGCTGTTAATTTATTATTGTTCATATTCGTATAGGTAGCTGCCTCATTAGTACTTCAGTGATGCATTGCAATTAAAATTACTGTATTCAGTCTCAGTCATTTTGATTCCATTTTTAAATGTAATTTATGAAGTAGTTAACAAAATGGCCAGTCATTTTGTGAAGACTGTTGGATTATTAGAGATCTGATTTTATCTGATGTATGAAATAAAATATACCCACATAGTGTTGTGCTTCCATTGTGGCTGATGAAATAACTGTGTTCCTATGCAAAATGTGTGTACACTGAAGATCATGAAATATGTATCGAATCAGCCATATTTCAAGCTGTAATGATGTAATTATAAAATTAGAAACATTGTGTTAAGAAAATTGAAATGTCACAGATGAATTTTATGGGAATAAGGTAATATTTATATACAGAACTGAAAACTGTATTTTACATCATTCACTCTGAACTTTCTCACTCATATGCTCAAAATTAGTTTATCTCATTTTCTTCTGCCTTTTCTGGAAGTAATTATGTAAGTCTTAAATGAAATATTTGTGCAAATGTATTGTCATGTTTTTAAATACTTTTGTGACTAACACAAAACTGGAATGACACACAGGTGATAAACACAAGTTTTATCAATGAAAGAAGCAAATTTTCTCAATGTGGTGGTGAGAACATGGGTCTAGAAAAAAGGGTGCAGTTGACACTTACAGGAAAATTTACACACAGCAATAAGCAGCAGGTGAAAAATGGCTTTGTTTACAAATCAAATTTACAGAAATAGTTGAATAAGCTTCTTTCTCAAGCAACACATGTCAAGAAACCCTAGTTTTCAGAAAATTAAGAAAACTTGTGATTCACAATTAAAGCTGCAAGGCACGTCACGTAGAACATAGCACTAATATGCACATATTCTGTCTAGAATCATTCGCCTTCAGTGTTTTTTTTCACTGAACTATAGCTCATTTTATGTTACTAACATATCCTGTTTCACAAAAATGAATTCACATGTTAATTTTTAACATAGTGTGTTTAGTATATGTTACTGTAGCAATATGCATACTGTGCAAGTAACAAGACATGGAGTCATGCAATTTCGCTGTTTTTCACTGAATTGTAGGTGTTGTTACACTGCACACGTGCTGCTGTTTCATAAAAAAATAAATAATACACCCTTTAGGTTTTAATACTTTGTTTATTAAGTGTTGTAACATTAGACACACTGCACAAGTTAACTCACACAGTAAAGAATACTCCCATGTTCTGAATACAATTGCTTCTAATACAGTGTGTCATACTATACAAATTGACTTCAACAAAATACTGATCCTGAATGACAGTCAAGAATCACACATACAAAATGTACTTAGGAATTGATTTGGTATCCATTGTAATAAATTGTTCCTATGCTGAATTGCATTGCATGGTCTTCAGCTCAGATGACATACACAATGCTAGTTTATGTGAGAAATAGCACATCAGGTGACGTGCAGTTTCACCAGTACTCCATGTTCAACAACTCATAAGTAATGAAGGAATGTGTTATGTGTGTGGTGACATTGTAACATACATGTTAACTAAGTTTTACTCACAGAGAATATGGTGTTTTAGATGCAAAGAATCTGATAGTAACTTCATATAACACACAAATTACTTGTTAGCTTAAAGCAATAATTATTCTTGTGTGTTTAGTATATGAAATACAGAAGGACACTGCTATTGCATCTTGTATAGCTGTTACAAGTTAACAGCTGCAGTCAAAAGTTACTGTTTTTAAAACAGGGCCCTTTCATTTACTGTAATAAACTTTAATGTCCTGTTTATAGAGTAAAGCAATGCTGTACGCTGATTTTGATACCAAGCTGTCGGTCCTTTTGAAGTATTACACTCACTATTCAATTCACGATGTCCATAGTAATATGACTAGAAGAGAAGGATAGGTAATCGATTTGTAAAATTTTCCACTTTAGACATGACATAATGCACCTCCTCTTAAATTTAGTGGTCAAGTTGCAAATCATGTAATTGTCAGTAATGGTTTGTTATGTGTTCCAGTTAGTACATTCTCTATTATGTCTTCCCTGGTACTGCTGTTTCAGAGGCATTGTTTACATGTTTGTCGAGTATTCCTATGCAGTATTAATGTCATAAAGGCACTTTACTGAAACTGAAGTGAAAAATGGACAGAAGTGATGAAAAGAAAGAACCAAATGATAACAGCTACTTGGATTATGGACCCTGGAGTGTGATTTCTTGTAGTATGGTACCAGTTTTTCAGAGGAATCTTTTGCCTCTGTTCTTAGGATGGAAGCATAATCTGTGGGGAGAAAATATGCAAATCCAGAGAAGGAAGAACTGGTGATGACCATAGCCCATGCCGTTCATAAATTTTAGAAAGACATCCCCATTGTGTATTGATTTAATAATTAATAGCATAGTGTAATATAGTCTAGCACAACTTTATTACATGAACATTTAAGAGAACATAGCTACATGTTGTGGCTTCTAGAAGCCATCTTCAGGCTTTAACTTAGTAGATTGAATATATAATTTACAATACCTTAAAATGACGAGATCTCGTTTACATTAAATGTTAATAAAATACATTAAAATATGAAAATGTGATATAAACAAGTAAAATAATAACATGGAAATCATAGTTAAATTTGCAGGTTTTGTGTTGTTTGAGTGGCTTGTGGATAGCATGAATGCATCTTGCTGAGGATTTGATTGATCTGTAACAGTACAGAGTCCTATAGGAGTATGTGCGGTATATTGTAGTCTTATATGGTGGTGTATATGTTATTATGATACTTGTGTGTTTCTAATTAAATTCTGTGTTCACTGTATGTTAAGACATTTGTATGTTGAGAGTCATATGATGTAATACTTTGAAGTGTATATTCAATAGATGTAACATATCGGCTGCGTAAGAGTATCATGCACCCAAGTTACTGAACTGATCTGTAATCATATAGAAGTTTTAATATAGGTGTAGAATGAATGTTGATTTATGTGTTACCTTTGTGGGTGGTGTATATAATTGACATACTCATGTTTTTTATGCGTTTTTCTCATTGTATGTAGTTGTGGAATGCTTTAGTTCATTGTATACTTTTCTATTTGTATTGTATATGGAAGTATATGATTTATAACATATGGAATGGAAGAGGAGGTATGGTATGTAGGGGAAGGTGGGGTGAGTTGGGGTGGGGGGTACATAAGTTATGTTCTGATTTTTAAGATGGTATCAAAGATTATATTATGGAAAAGAGTTTGTCGTTAAGTTGGTTGTCAAATGAAGCTACTTGGTGGATGTAAAATCACTATGGTATTGAGATGTGAACCTTTTTTCTGGTAGTTTAAAATTTGCATAGTGTCCAAATGTATGCATGGGCAAATTTTGAAGAGCTGCTATTCTGAAAGCACGTAAATGTTCTATGTTTCTCTTGGAAAAGTTCACCTGTTTGGCCTATGGAATTTTCCCACAATCAGGACATGTTAGTTTATATACTCCACTAGCTGAAAATTTTTCGGAAATACAAGGTTTAGGAATTAGGTTCCCTTGAATTTGTGTGGTAAGCTATCTGTAAGTTGGCACGCTTGAATATTTTAGTAATGTAAGTAGTTTCCTTGCCTGTGTAGGTAAGCATGGCCCATTTATATTTAGGTATTTCTAACTAAGTGTATTGTTTGGTTCTGTTTGATTTTTGGAGTTCTCAGTGGATGGATTGGAAATGAATTTTTATATAGGATGTTATGGGTGAAGTTTATTTCACAATTATATTCTTCATTATATAATTAGAATGTGTGTAGTATACTATAGAGGTATCTAATGGCAGCATATTTATGTGAATGGGGTGGTTGGATGAGTAAGGGATAATGGTATCTGTAAAGGTGGGTTTTTTGTAGATGGCTGTTTGTACATTATGTTCAATGTTGTGAATGGAAATACCAAGGTAGTTTATTGCATTGTTTTGTTCAGTTTCTGAGGTAAAGTGTAAGTTAGCTTGTATGGAGTTAAAATATGTAAGAATGGAATGTATGTCTGTATGCGCAGAATCAAAGATAAGAATGTCATCGACATAATGGAAGTAGTTAATCATGTGCTTTTTAGTTAGGTGTGTGATGTGAGAAGTTTCTGTGTACTGCATGAAAATTTCAGATAAGATGCCTGTAGATGGGACACCCTTTCCTACCCTGTCTTTTTGGATAATTTTTTTACCTTTACTGGTAAAATAATTTTGTTTTGTAATTGTTTCATACCAGGTTAATAGCTCTTGTCTTGTGTTAGAGTCTAATGGATTGAAATTTGTATGTTATTAAAAATGTTCTTAGCTTCTGTAATGGGGATATTCGAGTACATATTGACAATATTTAGGGAGCCGAATTTATAACTGGGAAGTAGTGGAGCATCTTTGAAAGCTTGTATTAGTTGCGTGGTATTCTTGAATTGAATGTGTATGGTAGGGGTGTTAGTTGATTGATTTTATGTGTAAATAATTTTGAGAATTTACAGGCAGGGGCATTTCACCATTTTTCAACAGGGCTAATAGTTTTGTTTGGTTTATGGATTTTTATAAGGCCTTTTATTGTGGAGGGCAGAGGGATTTATGTTTAGGCATTTCCATTTGAAATCTTGTGGGATAAGTGTTTTACTGTGGTCAATTGTCTTCCTGATTTGATTTTGAAAAGTGTTAGTTTGGTCTACATTGATAATTTGGAAGTGGTTATCAGTTATGAAATTGTGTATTTTCGTGTCATAATGCTGAACAGGAAGAATGGCTATAGAGTTTCGTTTGTCACCTTTTGCACTCATAGCTTCATTATTGTTGAATTTTGTTGTTATCAATGTTAGAGTTTGTGTTTCAGAGTGTGTGTTGTAACTGGAGTGGGGTTTATCTCATGAGTGTAATGTTTCTGTATGTTCTGCTGCTTGTTTTCTGTAATATTCACAGTCAAGGACAGGTAGAAGTAGAGTTATAAATAATACTGGTATAACTTTCTCTAATAAAGAAACTTCCTTATTAGAAAAAGGACTCAAATATAACCTACACAAAAAAAAAAAAAACTGGATAGTTAACCTTGCACTTGAGGCTGAAACAGCTATAACATGCCTACTTGTCCTTGACCATGAATACTACAGAAAGCAAGTAGCAGAACATATAGAAACATTACACTCATGAGATAAACCCCACTCCAATTTCAACACACACTCAGAAACACAAACACTAAAATCGATAAAACAAAACTCAAGAACAATGAAGCTATGATTGCAAAAGCCGACAAACGAAACTCTACAGCCATTCTTCCTATTGAGCATTATCACATGAAAATAAACAATTTCATAACTGATAACCACTTCCAAACTGTCAATGTAGACCCAACTAAATCTTTTCAAAATAAAATCAGGAAGACAATAAACCATAGTAAAACACTTATCCTACAAGATTTAAAATGGAAATACCTAACCTAAATCCCTCTACCCCCCACAATAAAAGGCCTTATGAAAATCCAAAAACCAAACCAACCTATCTGCCATACTGTAAACTGGTGAAATGCCCCTGCATATAAATTATCAAAATTATCTACACACAAAATCAATCAACTAACACCCCTACCACACACATTTAGTTTCAAGAACATCACACAACTAATACAAGCATTCAAAGACACTCCACTACTCCCGAACTATAAATTTGCCTCCCTAGATATTGCCAGTATGTACTTGAATATTCCCATTATGGAAACTAGAACTTCAATCTACTAGACTCTCCTACAAGACAAAAGCTGCTAACCTGGTTTGATGCAATCACAAAACTAAATTAAATTACCAATCAGGTAATTATCAATTATCTGCCAATTATCCAATAAGACGGACTAGCAGTGGGTGCTCCATCTTCAGGCATCTTCTCTGAAATTTTCTTACAATTCATAGAAACCTCACGCATCGCGCACACCTCCCCAAAAAAACACATGATCATCAACTGCATCTGTTAAAGTCAATGACATTCTTCTTAACTTTGACTTTGCCCACACAAACATACAATCCATTCTTACAGATTTTAACTCCATACACCCTCATGTACACTTTACTGCAAAAACTGAACACAATATATGAGCAGCTGTCTACAGAAAACTTACCTCTACAGATACCATTATTCCTTACACATTTAACCATCCCTTTCAACATAAATATGTTGCCATTAGATACCAATTACATAACGAAGAATATAATCATGAAATAAACTTCACCCGTAATGTCCTCTATAGTACTTCCTTTCCAATCCAACCACTGAGACTTCCAAAAATCAAACATAAACAAACAATACACTCAGAAATACCTAAATATAAATGGGCCACATTTACCTATAAACACAAGGAAACCACTTACATTACTAAAATATTCAAACACAGCAACTTAAAGATAGCTTACCCCACAAATAACTCTATTCAAGAGAACCTTAATTCCAAAAACTTTTCTGCTGGTGGAGTATATAAACATGTCCAAATTGTGGGGAAGGCATCCTAGGCCAATCAGGTGAAACTTTTCCAAGAGATTCAGAGAACATTTATGCACTTTCAGAAGTAATAGCAGCTCTTCAAAATTTGCCCAGCACCTCAATGATCACATGCATATATATGGACCCATAGAAGGCACTATTCAAATTTTAAACTACCAGAAAAAATGTTCACACGTCAATACCATAGAGTGATTTTACATCCACCAAGTAGCCTCATTTGACAACCAACTTAATGACAGACTCTTTTCCCCAATATAATCTTTGATACCATCTTAAAAATCAGTACATAGCTTAGGTACCCCCACCCCCCAACTCACCACCCCTACCCACCCTACCTTCACCTACCTACCATACCTCCTTTTCCATTCCATAGTCTTCTGGCATCCACGCAAACTAAACAGTGAAGAGCAGTGATCAATGTTTAATTAATTAATATTGCCACACAAACCATACATTATAAATCATATACTTTCATATACAATATGAATAATGTAAGTATACAATGAACTAAAGCATTCCACAACTACATACAATGAGAAAAACACATCAAAAGCATGAGTACGTCAATTATATACACCACCCACAAAGGTAACACATAAATCAATATTAATTCTACACCTCTATTAAAACTTCTTTATGATTACAGATCACATCAATAACTCAGCTGCATGATATGCTTATACAGCTGATATGCTACATTTGTTGAATATATACTTCAAAGTATGACATCACATGACTTTACATATAAACATCTTAACATATAGTGAACACAAAATTTAATTAGAAAAACATAAGTGGCATTGTAATACACATACCACCACATAAAAATACAATATACCGCACATACTCCTATAGAACTGTATATTACAGATTGCTTGAATCATCAGCGAGATACAGTCACGTATCCATAAGCTACCCAAACTACACAAAACCTGCAATTTCAACTATGATTTCCATGTTATGTTTTTACTTGTTTATAAAAGTCTTATTTTAGTGAATTTTATTAACATTTAATGTAAATGAGATCTCATCATTTTAACCCTTTAAATGCCAAATTAAATCCCATCTGCCATCTTCTGGCATTAATGGGAGCTCACCATATTCTCCACATTAGCAGCCTGAAAATGGCTTCTGGAAGCCACAACATGTAGCTAAGTTCTCTTGAATGCTCATGTAATAAAGTTGTGTTAGACTACACTGTACAGTAGCCCATGCCGTTTACTTTTCTACTGTAAATATGGAGGCAGCAGGTTTCTGTAGAACATTCACATTGTCCACCAAACTATACAGTTTCACAGCCCAGAAGACAGTAATATTCAGCACAGTGAGAACTGAAAATTCCATTGGAATTATTTGTTTCCAATTTTAGATCCAGTATAATTATAGTCACCTAGAGAGATTTGCAGTTACCCTTGTGCCTTAAGCAACATAATTATGGCACGGAAGTGCTGTGGACATAAAGCTCCACACATTTTCATCCCTTACCCGTAGATGGAAATCTCAGTCTCACATTCTGTCTGCTATATCCATTTCAGAGCAGGGCCTAATCCTATGGAAATGTTGGGCAAAATATAGTACCATTGTAAAGGACAGCTTATCAGTGTGATGTGTTGTTGGTAAGGCAGTGAGCAAATACCCCCTCCCCCCCTTTTAAATGTAAATGGCATTTTAGATTTTTCCTGTACTTGCCAATGCCCAGCTTTGATATATGCTTTCAGGTGAGACATCTCTGTTGTATAGGATCACAAAATATAGGTAAAATTCAGTCAAACACAAGTTGTGTTTGACTGAATTTTACCTATATTTTGTGCTTTGATATACAGATTTGTTTTACAGCACAGCATATTTCAATGGATTTTACTTCTGTTTTTTAACATTATGTATTAATATGTGAATAACTATGAGAGGTTATTTTATTAAAAATAAGTTGCATACCACAGAGAATTTTAAATCTAGAACAGGGTCTGTTATTGTCTGTATGAATGGAAGAGACAGAGCAAACATTTGTGTGAACAAATGGTACTGAATGATGAGTGATAGCTTACTTAATGAGTTACTTGTTTAGAAGATGTAATGATGTTAAAGATAGTATTGCATGGAAGAATTATATACTAATTTGTTACAAGAATGTGTTCATTGAGCAGCTTCATTCATTATGGGTGTTACTGAAAGATTCAGTAATCAGGTACTTACTGGACTGCTTTGTGTTTATTTTTTACAGCATAAAGAGAAAATGCTGAAAATACAGGGTGATTCAATACTTGGAGACATTACTGCAGGAGATGATTTCATAGGTCTTTATGATCAAAAAAGTTAGTACCAATATGGGTCCTTTTCTCAGTGGTAACAAAGTTACAGGTTTTTTTTAATTTTTGTAAACACCCTCCTATGAACCATGTATTGTGAGTCACACTATGCAACCTTGAACCAGCTGGAACAGGAACAGTCGGGCAAAGCTGCATCTTGAGACTTGCACTGCAACTTGCAACTTGTGCTGTTCACATTCAAGCAGCAGCATGTGATTCTGCTGGCAGAGATATTTTCAAAAACCTGCTTAAGGCATAGGCCATTGTCGACTGAAGGCAATTTCATGAACTCAAATTTAGACTTTAAATTTATTAGATATTATGCTCGTTTATTATTTTGTTCCATTTGTTTTCAGTAATCCTTACTATCTATTCTAATCTTCAAGTGGCCATGACTCCATAACCATCTGAAATTGGACACATGTTTATATGAACTTTTTGGTCAGAGACCTAGGAAATCATCTCCTGCAGTAATGTCCATAAGTCATGAATCACCATGTATAGTGGACTCATATTCTTGTATTGTTGCAGCAAGTTTTGAGGTTTTCACAGTAGTGTAGTTGAGGATTCCATTCTCCTGGGATATGATGATACATCACTGCGTAAACTGGTTCCCAACATTTTGAGAGCATTTGGAAGAAACATGGAGCATACACTTTCAAGTGTGCAAGGTCCAAGATCCTTGAAGATGAAGGTGCTGCATTCCTTCAAAATGCTTGTAACTAATCACCCAATGATGCAGTGTCACATCCCATAAGAAGGGATCCCACATTTTGTTATTTAAATTATTTAGAGGACTGCAAGACACTACATTGTACTGTACAAAGGAATGGTACAGTAGCTGTACATAGCTCATCACTCATAACATGAAATTATCTATACTGTTGGATATGAATGTTTACTAAAGTCTTGATGTAGCCAATCTTCATATGAAGTGTAAAATTTCAAGATGTATTGCAAGTCTGATACAATTGTCAACAAAAGTGTTAAAAATATGCCAGAGGCATGCTCACTTTTAATGTTTACAGTGAACCTGAAAAATATTGTTAAAAATATATTTTTATTTAAATAACAATAAAGTTATTTTTACAAATATATATGTTTTGACTGGAGATAAGACATACAACACCCATTTTACCTGTTAAACTGCTTTATGAACCAGACAATTTAGGAATTGCTTGTTCTGTATGTAGCTTTGTAAGTTCTTCTACTTCATAAGACCACAGCGATGCTAAAACAGGATTTTTACTTAAATCTGTTAGCTTTATTGCAGCAACTTCAGGCATTCCACATTCTCTGATTAAGGATCCCACCACAGAACAGTATTTCCCTGTAACATGAGGGTATGTCAGCTGTAAAATATAAATCTGATGGTAATAGTCATCTGCACAATCAACAAATTATGCAAACTGATGACAAATTATGACATTTCTACCCTTTGTTAGGATGAAAACAAACTGTGTAAATAATGTGACAAATATCAACACAGCATGCACCTTTAAAGTACCACACCAGGCATTTGGGGACCTGTATCCCCTGCTGGCCCAATTTAAATGCCAACATTTTGCTATGGTGTCTACTAGTTGGGACAAGTAAGTGGGGGAGTGGAGAATAATCCAAGATGAGTTTTATGATCTGTACTTATCACCAGATACAATTCGGGTGATTAAATCAAGACGAATGAGATGCGGAGGGCATGTACCGCATATTGAAGGGAGGTGCATACAGGATTTTTGTTGGAAAACCTGAGGGAAGGAGATCACTTGGAAGACATATAGGCATAAATGGGAGGATAATATTAAAATTGATCTTCAAGAAGTTGCATAGGGGGCATGGACTGGATTGATCTGACTCAGGACAGAGACAAGTGACAGGCTCTTGTCAATAGTGCAATAAACCTTTGGGTTCCATAAGATGCAGGGAATTTCTTAACTATTTTTTAAATGGAAGCATCATGATGTGCTCTCAACATAATATTATATAGTGTACGTCAGCACAATCACTTTATTATATACGGTAATACAAGGCTACGTGTTTCAACTATAACCTAGTCATCTTCGGGCCTATATTAACATTTGTGTTACCAGATGCTATGCACACTTTTGGGATCCCATCGTGTTTACATTCGTGGAATATATCTAATTAAAATGTTTGTCTAAAAGGTGTGATGTGCAAATACAGGATTGGGGTACGTAAAATTGTCTCTTAAAATATATTTTACAGATTTGTCTAAAAAATGTTTAAATTATATAAAATTCGTCCTTAACGGTGCTTTGCTGTTCATCAGTTTCGGATGTGGGTCTCGTCATTGCTTTTGAGGCTGTGGGTTGCTGTATATCTATGGGTGATGCTGGAGTACGTCTATTTTGCTGTTTCGTGGGGGTGGTGTGGTATCAAATGGTCTCACGCTGTAACTGTTGGATGGTATTGTCTGGTAAAACTTCCCTTTTGTAGCTATTCTTATATTTTAAATGGACGGATAAGCCTTCCGTAACGGGTTTTCTCTTGACGTACGTGTTGGGTTGTTGGCTCCATTGTTTTTGCAGTCCTTGTGGCCAAAAGTCTTCTTCAGCGTGGGTGTATGTGCTTCGTACAAAATATTTAATCACTGTGTGGTTATAACTGTGTTGTTCCCTGTGTTGTAGTCACACAGTGACTACAACACAGGGAATAATGTACACCCATGCTGAAGAAGACTTTTGGCCACAAGGACTGCAAAAACAACAGAGCCAACAACTCAACATGTACGTCAAGAGAAAACCCGTTACGGAAGGCTTATCTGTCCATTTAAAATACAAGAATAGCTACAAAAGGGAAGTTTTACCAGACAATACCATCCAACAGTTACAGCGTGAGACCATGTGATACCACACCACCCCACGAAACAGCAAAGTAGACGTACTCCAACATCACCCATAGATATACAGCAACCCACAGCCTCAAAAGCAACGACGAGAACCACATCTGAAAATGTTGAACAGCAAAGCACCGTTAAGGACGAATTATATATAATTTAAACATTTTTTAGACAAATCTGTAAAATACATTTTAAGAGACAATTTTACGTACCCCAATCCTGTATTTACACATCACACCTTTTAGACAAACGTTTTAATTATACAGGGTGTCCCAGGAGGAATGTGCCAGACTTCGGGAGAGTGTTCCTTATGTTAAAGTATACCGATATAACCCAAAACACCTATATCCAAAGTTGAACGGTTACGGAGATAATGGC
>Ga0123354_10011169_pt1 | contig 13859 bp, 6 predicted proteins | sample TergutLab28metaG_2_FD_97872 | JGI IMG/M metagenome (GOLD analysis project Ga0123354, IMG submission 97872) | Labiotermes labralis P4 segment gut microbial communities from Petit-Saut dam, French Guiana - Lab288 P4 | ecosystem: Host-associated > Arthropoda: Insects > Digestive system > Gut ... | reverse complement strand
TTTCTCGGCCCATCAACTTGTATCATCCTTATGTTCTCTTCAGCTATATGTAGATTTTCATAAATCCATTCATGAATATGGAAAGCATTTATACGGGGGCTTCTGGGGTCAAACCCACACACTATGGTATTTAGCCTGTCGCTCATTACGACACTACAACACACTTCTTCTATGACAACTCACCGTAAACAAACCCACTACACTTCTTCTACGCGCTTAGCACTCCACTATACTTTCACAAAACACAACCTCTCCGCTCCACTGCTCAAAGCAGACTGGAATCGAACCCGGGACCTCATGATTAGTAGTCAGATACTCTGACCACTAGACCATGAGGCTGGTCTGTTGTCATATTATTGAAGTGCTATTCATTGTAATTCACTGCTGTTGTAACTTTCCTTCGTAAGGTGGAAGTGACACTTTTTCCAAAATTTGGCATTTGTAACTGTCCTCTGTGCTTCATGAAGTGTTGCTGGACTGAAACTACTTACTGCATGTAACTCTTAGATGCATTTATCCACTGTACAGGGGTTGTTGATTATGCTTGTTTTGTTAATCATTATGTCAACCTCTTGTACCTTTTTATTTATTCTTTTGTAACGTGTCCTTTGTGGGTATATGATAGATGCTGTGAAGTACCTTAGTTGGCCAGTGTATGGTTTTATGTATTTGAATGTTACTGAGCAAGTGTGCTCCAGTGTTAACACCTGTGACATGCTTAGTTCAAACCACAACTGTGTCTCTATCCATCTATGTATCGATCTAATCTATCCTGTTTTTTTATGAATTTATTCAGTTTCCTGAGGCAAATTCCAGGATAATATCTGACATTAGACCATGGATATATGCTTAACAAATTGAGAAATGCTCTGTTGCGTTTCACAATCATTTTTTAAGTCAGACCTTATTTACTGTTACAAACCAATCTGTCATTGAATTTGGAGTTTATTTACAGCACAGACAGAAAAGATCCACCTTGTCCAAGGTAGTTGGTTGGTGCATTGTGAAGTTGTACCTCAAAAAGTTTGGTAGACTCTACACAGCATAGTTTTTTCAGCATGCTCATTCCATAGTTGCAGGTATGTTTGCAAATTGTTGATGTTCTCATATAAATAGCATAAAACTTATGATTTCAAGGAAAATACTGATAAATGTGAGCATTTGGAATGTGTTTCCTGTGCACACAACAAACATGCCATGGCTAAAAGGTGGTATTTAATATATTTAAGATTGCAATGAACTACAGCAAAACTCCACTTATTTGGATTAATTGGGACAATGAGCCATCCGGACATGCAGAAAATCTGTATAGCTGGATTTTTCTTTGAAAATAGGCTGCACTGGCAATGTGAAGTGGAAAAAAATTTCTACAAATGGCTGTTTTAAGCTACATATTTATTTACCTAAAAATAAAACATGAATACATAATTACATAAAGCCTGTACAATTGTACAGCAAGATTTTACACACGCACAGCTCACCAATTAACGTCTACACAATCACCATCCCAGTGAATGGTAGCTGTGAGAGTCCACATGAGGCATGTGCAAAACAAAAGCGCTGGGGTGGAGGAGGCTGGAATTTGGGTGATAACCAACAACTTAGACCGCTGATGAGGACTTTGGGAACCTCTTCGGCTTTTACTATTTGCAGTGCGTACCTGCGTCTAAACCTTCTGACCACACCTGATTTGAAGGTCTAGAAGCCATAACACTGCACTGTACATGATCCGATAACCAGTAATTTCAAGGCAAGTTAGTTTTGTAGAATTCTCAACAAATTTACCCAAAGGGCCAAACCGATGCAGATAACCAGCTTCTGGATAAGTGGAGTTCTACTGTGTTCACTTACAGTAAACAAACATTAAATTCACATGTGACTCTTCTGTGTTCATGATCATTTATTTAAGGTGCCAAGAGGCCAAAACACCCACATATTGAATGAATAAATTATTATTATTATTATTATTATTATTATTATTGCTATAGTTGAATAAAGAGAGACCAACTTGATGTCACATGCTTTATTCTTTCCTTATTTACTGCTCAACATGTTTCAGATGTTAATACATCCATCCTCTGGAGCTTGCGACTTATTTGATGCGTTATTACATGAGTTGTATTGTTCTGGTTCGATGTGTGTTGGTGTTACGTTGTGGTTTGGCTGGGGTGAAGCCTGCATCCGGATACCACACCACCCCAGCCAAACCACAATGTAACACCAATACACATCGAACCAGAGCAATACAACCCATGAAATAACTCATCAAATAAGTCGCAAGCTCCAGAGGATGGATGTATTAACATCCGAAACATGTTGAGCAGTAAATGAGGAAATAATAAAGCAAGTGACATCAAGTTGGTCTCTCTTTATTCAACTATCAAGATCATGCACGGTCCAATAAACATAAGATTATTATTGTAGTTTATATGTGTTTCAGAATCATATTTTATAATAGTACTGTACATTAATACAAAATAAAAATATGTTGTTTCTCAGTACAGTCTAAACACAGTCAATATGACTTTTTGTATGTAACATTATGCAGGCCATTGTTAAGTGATTTCTGATTTGTTTGATATACAACTTAAGAAATGTAAATGTACTGGTCATAAAATGTGTTTCATTCTTCTGCACAACATACTCCCAAAAATATTTCCCGTCCAGTAAATATTTAGCAAGATAGCTGGAAATGAAATATAGAAATGCATATAGGCCTTCACTTAAAATGTGCATTGTTTCTGTTATAAGCAAATACTGATTTGGTGTGTAAGTTTTCATAAAAATTCTTAAATGTAAAATTTTTTGAAAATCCATTCAGCATTTCATAGGTTGTTGTAGTTAAAATGCTGTGAGTATGAGGATTTGAACTTAAGAAATTGAGTTATTTATTGTAAATATAAGTTCTTACATTGTACACTTTATTTTATAATAAATACTTGAAATGTGCATTTTTCTTCTTGAGTGTTCATTTAGACTTATTTTCCTATTGCTTGTGCAACCCTGCCAACAACTACAGGACCATCTGTGCATCTCACAAAACCTAAAATTCAAAGAAGTAGAGTCAAACCCCAGCACCACTATTTGTTTGTTTACATATAATAAGCAGTACATTGCAGGTAACAGTAAATCATAGTACTGGATAAGAAGGATTGTCTTATCATAGACTTCCACAGGCACCAATTGAAGTTGGCGCTATATCAGGGTTTGACCATACTTTTGTGTAATTCTTGTTCATACACAGTGTCTTTCCTATAAGTGTACATAGAATCACTGTACGGGTATCGAAATTCACTCTTTTGTGCACATATTTGAGTAGGCTAAAGGATGTTCACATACATAGCACTTAAGCCCCCTCTAGTAAAGTGTAAACTGTTCCTGAATTTGAGATACCAATAGGTGTGTTACTGTTCAGTAGTATCCCCATGTTGTTATAGCATTTTGGACTGCACATTACTTCAGGAAGAAGCATCGGAAGCATTTACATTAAGTCATGAAAGCACTGTATGTATGAACAAGATAGTTCTGCAGTAGGAGGTGGGCATGTACACCAGTGATCTGAAGTTATAAATATAGTTGTCAGTTCACAAAATCCTATCCAAAATTCTCTTAACACAACATGTCACTTGAATTTAGGTTATTCGTATTGTGGTTGTCTGGAGTCTGGACCATGTACATGATACAAACCCAGAAGACCACAGTATGAAAGTAACCTGTGACAAAAACCCAGAGTCTTTTGTATGGTGTGAAATATTGTTGTACTGGATAAAGCTGTCATTTGCTAAGATTGTGTAGTGCCAAAGTGCCTGTGAAAAAAAACCCGGCTCATTTCTACATTGTCCACTACAAATCACATGTGGACTGACCTGTGACTGAACATGGGCCAAGGCAATGAAAGACCAACAACTGCCTGAGGCATGGCATGACCATGTCTTAAATAGTGGGTGTTACTTTTTGAAATATCCACAACCAGGCACAATAACAAGAAGCACACATTAAAGCTGCTATTTTCTAGTATGTACTGCTATATAGTAGTTAAATTGTTCTTACTAAAGTACTTACAGTTAACTACACCAAGCATTTAAAATTGAACTCTTTCATACAAGTCTGTTACAAATTGCCTGTCTGTATTCATTGCAGCTTTTGAACACAAGGTAAGTAAGTACAAAGAGGTTAAATCAGTATTATTACCTATTTATAAATTGGTTAGTACAGGATCATATTGAATTTGTTGTAAAGATTGGAGCCTTTACTAAACTGTGAGATCATGAGATGATCTGAAGCATCATTTCTTGCTCTGCAGGCAGTCTTATGTTTGGAAACTGTTTGGCATTATCTGCCTTGAATATAGTTACTAGATTGACATGTTTAATAATAACAGGAAAACTGAACCTTTGTAACCTTGAAATGAGCAGCAGGTTGGTATTTAAATTTTAGCACATGTTTTATGAAAAACTTATTACTGCAATAGAAAAAGATGAGATTTTTAAGTAAACGGCACTTGGGAAGTGAACGAGATTGTGCAGCATGTCTAAAAATGCAGTAAATTTTCTTGTTTCATAAATATATAAAATAAATTTCTAGGGATTTTTTTTACATATACTTGTATTTGCATATGTCGATGTAGGTCATTTAAATGTTACAACTTACTTCATGTCACAAGTGTAATCCCAGCTAATGACTCTTTGAAGGTATTTTAAAACAGACCATGATTAATTCTGCACCTAGAGTCATAATTCTGTATTCTTAATGTGAAAATAAAACTAACAAATCATGGGATAAAATTGGATCACTCCTCACTTGGAAGCAGGAGAGGAAACATTCAGCTTGCAGGGTTTCTTATATCCAGAGAGTCTGCTTTATAAATGAAGTATTGTTTGAGGGAACTCTGGAGATTCAGCATATATTATGATAAGCTGCTGTGAAGAGTTGATGGATGTTGGGGTGCCAAAATGCTTCGTATTTTCCTGTCAGTGTCTGGGGACTGTCCAGTTGTCCGCTGAGGTCTCATCAACGTACAGTATTGCCTTCTACCTTCCATAACTTGCATTACTGAACGTAAATACATATTTCACCTATCACAATGTTTGGGCATTCAACTGCAAGTTTACACTCTCTTGTCTATTGCCTGCATCTAAAACCCATATAGTATAAAACTGCAACAGATCTTCTTTCCATTGGAATCCAAATTGTCAGTTGCCATTGTGAGCAGTCAGCAGTACATGCTCCATCAGGCAAACAGACTTTTATTGATAGTAAATAATACTGAAGTGTTGCACTGGACAAATGAATATACAGACTTGTGCAGAGGCTGTCTATATGACAGCAGGCATTCTGTTTGTAATTTGGAGTGGTTTCTTTTGATTGATTGTGCAAAGAGTTTCTGATGATTTAAGTGCAGCTGCTGTTGGTGCTAACAGCTGAAGAACCTGCCTAGAAGTATTCTTAATGCTATGTAGCATAATTCTATCAGGTTCTTCCCTAGCTGTCACTCTCACACCTGATACAATGACACAAGTACCCTCACTGCCAGACAGTCACACAGGCAGTGAATAACTATACCTCCATGATACCGTTTATTAGTTTCACCCTGCAGTATGATAAGAGGTGTTTGGAGTGTACTTATTAAGCTCAATAGCTCCACCCATTTTTTTGATAGCCAATATTCTTTTCCCTTATAATGATATTAACCTCCTTTAATCCAACATGACAGGCAAATTTTCAGTAGAAACCATGGATCTTCTTGTGATATAGATTTCTCTTTTTTCAATGAAGAAGTCTTTGACAAAAATCCAGCTGGAATTTGCTTTGGAAGATAAATATGAAATAAAAATTTATCTGCACACATGACAAGGAGAATTAAAAAATGAATAGACTTCAGGAAAACTTATAGTTCCTTGTGATATTGGTTTTGAATTACCGATAGTTAAACAAGGAGAATTAAAAAATGAATAGACTTCAGGAAAACTTATAGTTCCTTGTGATATTGGTTTTGAATTACTGATAGTTAAAAAGCACTGACCACAAGTTCCACTAACTTGTTTTGTGTTTTCTACCTTATGGATGGTAATTCAAATTTGATTTTGATAATCTTTGTGGCATTTTAGTCAGATGTTTTGTTTACTCCTCTCTTCACAAGTTTATTGTTGTCTCAAATTGCAAATCTACTCAGATGCATAACAGCAATGTTCTTTATCTCAAAACAAACAGGTGGATGCTTTTAATTTCTTAATTTCTTATCAGTAGACTTTTTTTTTGTGTTTGACTGTTACTGCAAATATCAAGTCTCACTCCTTTAAAGATTGTTCTGCACAAACAACAAGTTTGTTTGAATTAGATATTCAAATATTTGCCATTTTCTGCCAATTTAGAAGAAACTGGCAAACAGGAAGTATGTTACAATTCATTATAAATGGTGGAGTCTGGGTTGATGCAGTTGTGAAGGTACAAGAGTTTGACATTGACTTTGGCTGCTGCACTTGTTATTTGTCATTTGATGGGGAGTGCTGGACAGAACCGGTTTCATGACCCCCGCTGAGGCACTACACTCTGAATTCCTGCATCATGTGATTCAGCTGTTGCCAAAAAAAGCTGTGTTTGCTTGCACACAAAGGAAAAACCAAGTGATCACATCACGTAACCCTCATCACCCAATTGAATACCATAGACAACACAACCTATTATCACGGCCCCCAAACAACCCCCCAATACCTACCCATAAAACGTACATCCTACCAATCATTGACCATTAGACTTCCCACTAAATAAACTGATTGTAACGCACAACAATGATGAGATCTCGGCATCACCTCGCAATATAGGCATATATATGATACTCTTTGAGCAAAATTGTAATAACCTGAAGATGGCCGCTATTGGCCAAAACATGTAGTTATTTTTTGCTATTAAATACCATCATAAATCCATACTACGATAGTTGTGGTTTCGTGACTCATATTTACCTCACCATTAGACCTGCTGATGAACCTGTGATGCATGCTGAGTTGCTTCAACTAATTCATGACACCATTTCCTTCAGTGTGAAGACTGAACAACTTTACTTCACCAACCAACTGTTCTCAGGGGCAGTTTGGTTTGGTTTGATTTGGTTTGGTGTATTTGTTCATCCATTCAGTCACATATGTAACACATCAATTACAGATTACAATTTAGAACACAACTTATAATATATGGACATTCACACAATAAAATATAATAAATAACAATACAAAATTTAAAGACCAATTGGAAGTGGAATTTGTCGCTACATCTATGTATAATGTAAAACCTGGCTTCCAGTCTGGAATGGATAAAATAATTCTAGAGAACCAGCTCCATAATTCTAATCTTCAGCACTGCAAATTACCCAAATGATCTAAATGGAAAAGTGAGAAGTAATTATTTTTGGTATCATAACACACATGCAAATTTTTATGAAGAACATATTGCAAACAGACTTAATTCCTGTAGCAATGATTTGACATTTTACTATAAATAAATAAATGTGTGTGTGTGCATGTGTGTGTGTGTTTGTGGAATGAATTACAATTAGGCTGCATATAGACTGGACAATCAAGGAATTGGTGTTTGATTCCTAGCACAGAAAAAGATATTTTTCATCTCCAAGGTGTCCACACCTGCTGTCAGGCCCACCCAGCATGTTGGTTAATTGGGTAACATGAGAATTTCCTGTTGGGTCAATGTGGCATGTAAGTGAAGCTGAACACTCACCCAGATCTAGGACAGAGACTGTGTGGTGCTTTAGATCCACAGTGCTTTATTCCTTCATTAAGTGAAGGGAAAACTGTAGCTTTAAAAAGACACCATATCATATGAAAGACAAAGCTTAAATTTTGTAGTAATGTTCCTAACGCAGCAAGCACTGGCTCTCAGATATTTTATATTAAAGCAAATTGTTGTGGAAAAATGATTCAACATAAATATTATGGTAGTGCATTCACTGTGGCAGAACACATGTACCTCTCCAAGTATGTGCCTTGCATGTATAACTATAGTGTTGTATGTGTGGATACATATGGACTTGCTGCACAATGGGTGACTGATGCAATGAATCCCAGTGTAGACACATAAATGCAGTAGGGCCCAAATTCACACTCATAGAAAGTGTTGTACTGGAGGAAATATGTTGTCTGGTTGGCTTTCCTTCTGGCAATGGGACATTTGCTAGGATGCTCCTTTGCTGATGGGACACAAAATAATCTGGTCAGATTCAATTACATTCCAGACAATAAGGTCAGTTCATTCTAAAATTTTACTCACTTACTTGATTACTTTAATACATTTATAATTTTTCTTATGACAACTATAAATGTAAAAATTAATTAATTTTGAAAAGTGTCTAGCTTCAAGCATGAGAAATGTTAACTCCAAGTTCTTCTGTGCAAGTTGCAATGGATCAGTTTATTAATTAATTTATAAAATTAATAACATGAATGCGAGTTTAGGGTTGCCCACAGAATTTACCGAAGAATACCACATTCTGTGATATGATTTCATGTAGTCATGATATATTACCACCATTCTGAAGGAATGTACTGCTTCCACCTTCATAATAGAAGAGCCAGCAACATTGTTGAGTCTGAAAGAAAAGAACGAGCACTTCGCCCAAGGAAGGATAGTCCTTGCTGAATTCACACCAAAATTCCAAATGGGACTTTTCTATGAAAATGGTCTGAAACCGGCAGTCTGTCATTTCTGTGCAATCCAGTTTAGTTAGAAAGGGTTTATAACTCTGTTTCTGAACCCAGTTCTGTAAATCTCTCCCTCAGAAGTGACCTTCGTCAGAGACGTCAAACGTCATTGAAGAACCAAGAATAATACCCGTATTCTAGAATTCGAACTCTCTTTGTCCCCACCTGCTGTTTGACGTCTTCCAGTATGGTACAGCATTCGGTGGTCAGTCGTGATTAAACGACAGAGAAGAGTCTGTATTTTTATTGGATCGATGAAACAGTGTTTTGTGTATCACCCTATGACATTCTGACGCAGACACAGAAAGGAGGTGAAGGTGTAGTTTCAACACGTTCGCAACCCGTTACTAGGAGGAGGACGGTGGCGAGCAATAGGCTCTGGCCGCTTTACTACGAAAAAGATCCAGTATCCCATCTACAGAAGTTTGTGTGTGCCTCGGGACAGGGCCGGACTGCAGGAAATACCTCGCCTCCAAAGGCACTCGATCTCCGGACCGTCCAGAACGTAGTAATTCGCTATACCGCCGGCGCTTTCAGACCGCATAGTGTTTTGATACACACTTGATAAATGTTTTTCATTACAGTTCAAAGTACTTAAAGATTATAACATTGCAATAGATATTTCTAATTCGAATTGTTTGAAAAAAAAATAATTCCTAAATTTCTTCGCTTACTACCGTTTGAAAAGCACCGGTATAGTAGTAATCTTTATGGAGGCCGTCCGGTTGTGTTAATGGCTAAATAAACACATTCATTACGTGGAACAAATCACAGGTTTTATTTTAACTCAGATTGTGTCTTTACATGTAAGCTAGACGTTTCGGTCTTTCCTTTAGCCATCACCAGGCATGTCAATACAAAAATCTTATGAAGGAAGATTCATTTATAATAAACAAAAACCTTTTGAAGGAATGACATTCTGATTATGGCCTACGATAACCCGGAGACATGTAGCATAGGTCTACATGTAAAGGCAAAACTTGAATTAAAGTCAAAGCTGTGTTGTTTTCTACGTAATACGTGTGTTTATTGACAACGGTCTAGTAGACTGATCTATTCCTGGTCTATAGGAAAAAGAGGAAACAAAACTTAACAAAGAAACCGATACAGACGAAGGTGAATATATGTTACGGTAACCCACTGAAATGCCTAATAAATACGAGTTCGCACCCTTAATTCAATGTATGCATAAACGAATGCCGAAATATCAGACTGTCCCGACAGGGGTGCTGCTAGCGTGCTGCATGGTAACAACGCTTGTTTACAGTGACTCCGCTCCAGTCTGCACGAGGCGAGTGCTTCGCCAGTACCGCAACTGACACGTTATGCACAGAAGTGCAGTGCGTTTGTTTCAGTGTTGACCTGGATGTATCATTAGAGCGAGCATCTTCGTTTGATCAATAAGAAGGTAGGCGAATTTAATGTTCCAAATCATTTCACCTCTTAAGATTAGGTAGCACTAAACTTGCCTTCGGAAAATGTCTGTTTCGTGCACATGATGGGCTAACAAATATAACCTTTAGATCGTGGCTTTTCAAATTGTTGTTTTGTTCACTACTGATATTAGGCATATAGAACTTTACGACATTTGAGGTTTTCATGGCAACAAATACCGGAAACCTTATCTTCTGAAAGATTACTCTTTTAGAAACAGACCGCCGTCTCTTCTGGGCTGTACAGTATTGCTATGTTCCAAAATAATTAGGTTGACAAGCCGAGCGGATATAATAACTTGGTTCATAAATTAATTCATGTGAAGCGTTTATGATTTATTAGCACCAGCAACGGGTTAAAATATTCCTTAGCAACAATGTAATATACCCAGTTGCTTACACCTCAAGTAATGGCCTCATCTTGGTTGACATTTTTTAAAGGAAGCAAATGGAGTGCAGCACAAAAGAATTATCTGTTACTTGTGATTGCGTGTGAGTTTATGCTTTCCTTGTATTGAATTTTAGAGTGTGTATTTATGTGAAATGTGTGACGCTTCAAATGCTTGTTTCCTTATGGACAACCTTTTATATGCAGCCGCAAACACAGGATTTAAAATGTGTTCTAGCGGGCGATGATGCATAACGTAGGCAAGGGCTGCAGCGAGAGGCAGAGATGAAGCTCGTCAGTGGTTGCAATGCTGTTGTCACACAAGCAGTAGTCTATCCAAAATGAGAATGCTCAGTAGTTTAGCACACAAAGTAATCTGTTAGACGGATACAAATTTTCGGACGAAAATAATGCCTCATATCCTATCCTCAAAATAGAGGCGGTATCTTCATCGGAGATGTTCGTCGCCACCTACAAGATCGAAAACCAAATTCTGATGCATGATCTCCATACAGAACACTGTCGTCACAATGAATTTCCCGACATACTCGAACGTTTTGAGCCTCATTCAACGACACTGTCAGTTGCTGAGATTGTACAGCGTCGATGATAGATGAATGAATGAGTATGAAGTATTGGTGGGATAATACTGCCAGGAGTAAGCGAACGTACTCTGAGAGAAGTCTGTGCAAATGCCACTGCCCACCAAAAATCTGACATAGAATTGTCTGGAATCGAACCAAAGTTTTCACAGTGGGAAGAGCTCGACAAGCAACTCGGGTCACGGCACGACTTAGTGCACTTTCCCGCTCAAAATTAAGCGCCATTTAATACTTCTGTGCTAAATTTTGTTGTTGAAATGACATAAAGATAAAAGCAACCAAAAAATTCAAACATTCTGGTTGATTGGTTAAGAACTAAGGGGAATTAACTATACAGGGCCAATATTTTGTCTGCCAAGCATCGTTTATCACTTCCTGTCGGCTCCTTTATCATATTAACTTAAGCCACTCATTCGACAGCCAACACGCGCGGCAGAATAAACGCGGGAAGTGACAAATGATACTTGTCATATAATATAATGGCCCGGTATGTACCAGTCGACGCACCATATTATCCCAGATGACTTGAATCTTCAGAAAGTGTTGTGAGACGTTCACATCACACATCAATCAATCAGTCAATCAGGACATGAGGTACAGAAACTATAGTGTGAGGGGTTGATCTAGTACCTGAACCCTACCCTGGTCATAGAAAATGTGATAAGGCTTGACAAATAAGAAAGCTTAGTTCAAGAGCTACTTTATTGTTCCTCGTTTCTCTACCGCTAATGACCATTGGCATTAGTCAGTGTACCAACGTCATTATTATCAGAATGGCACAGGGGGCACATGGCTTCACCCAAGGACAAATTGTAGTAATTACAAAGAGCAATGTGTGTGGTATTTAGGTGGCTAGAATGGCTAATTATTATACATATTAATTTACAAGTTTTCTATTTTCTAATTCTGAAATGTAATGCCAGAATTATTATTATTATCAATTTATTCACTTCTCAGCTTTGGCTGGGAAATATTCACCTATCCTAGGATGTAGTAATCAACAGGATTAGGTTCGGTGGTCTTACTTGCAGTTTAAAAAGTTTCTTACAATTGAACATGTGTCAAGAATTACAGATTTTTGCAGTTGTATATATGTATTCAGGTGCAAGTTATGTCTTGTTAGACTTTGTGATAGTGACTTTGGAATTACTCCCGTAGATGTTATTACTATCGGGATAACTTGTGCTGCCTTTTGCTTCCACATAGCACATATTACATTCGCCAGTTCTTGGTACTTGTTTTGTTTGTCGGTTATTGTTTTGGCGAGATTATGTGTGTTTAGGACAGCTATGTCTATCAAAAAGGTGTTTTTTGTTTTCTTATTCATAAAAGTTAAGTCAGGTCAATTAAAAGGTATTGATTTGTCCGTAAGTATGCTTCGATTCCAGTACGGCTTGAAATTTTTATTATCCTGTAAATTGGCTGGTTTTTACTTATAATATGATTTTATCATTATTCAATTCGGCTGCTTCTGCCAGTTTCTGATGGATAATTTTGGCTAGTCCATCCTATTATTATTATTATTATTATTATTATTATTATTATTATTGCATACTAAATGGTCCTTGTCTTTTGGGATTAAGATATTATTTGGAATGCCATATTTCAGTCAAAGAATTGACAAAGCCCAGTCAAACATTCCATTTCTTCACTGTACAAACTGACCTCACTTCCTCAGCCATCCAGCCCGTAGACCAGTCGCTGCACTGACTAAGGTATCCCCACTTCAAATTAACCAGAAGGAAAATTACTAACAATTTAGCATCTGTGTTGTATTCTTATTCATTTCTGTTATTTGTCTTTCTCCAGATCAAATGTCAGAAAAGTCACGAAATGGAATGCCTTCAGGGAATAGGCCCAGTTACAACGTGGTGAAATCTGATGGCAGATTGTGAGTTCAGAATGTGTTTTTTTCCTTACAATTTGCAAGTTTCAATCAGGTTTTGGCGAAATGTAAATATCCCTTCAGGAGTGTCTTTTATTCTTTCCAAGTTTAACAGAATGGCAGGCAGCACCCTTCTGGGTTTCGATACCAAGGCTTTGGAGGACACTACTGCCTCTATCTGTGGGGTTGAAGGGATTGCCTCCAGGCAGACCTAGACAAGATTTAGAGCATAAAGCTTTTGAACTATGTTGTGTGGTTGCATGGTAACCTCAGCACGGGAGACAAATAGAACCCTTTTGGCATAGAAACAGTGAAACTGGAATTTTAGAAACCAGGCTGCCATTACTTGAAGCTTGCAGACGGCGGTAGCAGGATTCTCCGAAACGTCGGCATCAACATACTAATCCTCACTTTGTCAAAAATCAGAACATCCCCGTCTGTATAACAGAGAGTATAAATAAAGAATTAATAAATCGAGTCTAACACAACTCAGACTATTTTAATAATATCCTTTTAATAATTTAAAACTTTATGTAAATAAGATCTCGTCCATTTTATGGGATTGTATTACATATCTTCTTCCTCAGCTCTACAACTCTTTGTGAGTTTTGGCTTGCTTAATTATTCCTCTCCATGATTTCCTTTCCTGTGCCTTCTGTTTCCAATTATTTACTCCCATCTTCCTCAAATCGTCTTTCACATCATCATCCCATCTTACTTGGCCTTCCTTTCGGTCTTGTTGCGTGTGGTTTCCATTTATAAATGCTTTTAACTACTCTTTCATCAGGCATTCTTTCAACATGTCCCACCCAACTCAGTCTCTTACTTTTAATGTGCCTT
>Ga0123354_10011166_pt1 | contig 13860 bp, 7 predicted proteins | sample TergutLab28metaG_2_FD_97872 | JGI IMG/M metagenome (GOLD analysis project Ga0123354, IMG submission 97872) | Labiotermes labralis P4 segment gut microbial communities from Petit-Saut dam, French Guiana - Lab288 P4 | ecosystem: Host-associated > Arthropoda: Insects > Digestive system > Gut ... | reverse complement strand
ATTAGTATACCAACTGATGCACATACATAAAAATTCCACGTTAAAACATTAAAATTGCTCCAACATGTTTCGATCCTAAGATCATCATCAGGGAGCTACACTTTCCTCGCTAAAGTAACTATTGAAATTAATCACTGATTAATTTCGTTGTATAAACAGGGTGTTGTGGCAGCATGTCTTATTGTGTAAGGTTATGTTGTTGAGAGTGCCTGACTACGGGTGGGCGTCCTGTGCTTTGCTGCGTGATCCCCAACAACGTACTCCTACACAACACGATATGCTGCCACAACACCCTGTCAATATAATAGAATTATTTTGTAAGTGTTTTTAAAATGACTTTAGCAAGGAACAGTGTATCTCCCTGAGGATGATCTTAGGATCGAAACATGTTGGAGCGATTTTAAGTGTTTTAATGTTAATTTTTTTTATAAGTGCTTTTGTTGGTTGATAATTAAAATGATCCAGAAGTTAAAGCACGTTTTTATTTCTCTTGCTCTTCATATTTTACTACTTTGAGGAGATTCTAAAAAAAACTAATCGCTGAAATTACAATAACCGTAGACATATACGAATATCTTTACGGGATACATTATTTTACATTTTATTTCAACAATATAGGTCTAATGTCATATATAAAACTGTTTCAAGTATGACGTCTTGTTTTAATGCCCTGTGTATTTCACGTCACGAAGAAACTTTCGTCACGAACCAGTCTTGATATAACTGACCTAATTTCGTGCTGGCTACATCTTACACAGAAATGGAAAATTCGCTGTGGGGACCGTTCAATAAGAAAAGCGACTGACGTCGAAAAACATGTTTTTACTTTTCAGCTACTGTGTTCAGACATAAAACCAATTTCATCCACTTCCTTGTTCTCGAGGTAATATCTTCAAGTAAAGCGGTAAGTGTCTCTGTTTTTAATTGAGCACCACAACGTGAAAGCATATGGGGGAGTGGAGGATACCTCCACACATTCTTAAACTCGGCACTGGATGGAGGCGAGCAGCCAGCTTTACGTCTTTGACTACTATCCACGAGAAAATGGCACCCGTTTCCAATTGAATACGAAGTTGTACGGGCCCATATCCGATCTGAAGACTTTGAAAAACAAAAAATTCTTTTCTCCTTTAGGAAATCCAACCCCAATCGTGCAAAACTAAAGCAACCATTTCCTTTTCGTTCCTATATCTCCCTTCTTTATTTGGCGCTTCGGAACTGGAATAAGTTCATTTTCCTTCTAAGAATCAGACCATGCTCCCAGTAAGTCACAAAAGCGACGCAGTACAAAAAATCGCTAACTCCCTGAGTTACGTCTAGTCGCAGGAAGGCCGACAACCCCCTCTAACAGACACGTAATTCAGTAAGCACTTTCCGTTCGTAAAACGACCATCCACACTCATTTATTCTGAGTCACTTCCTGGTGCTAAAATATTTCGCGCAAAAATCAAAGAGAACGGGACAGTCAGGCACGACTCTATATAACAAATGTCATTCTGCGTTGCTACATGTTTCGGCAGTTTGTACACCAAGAACTGATATGGTTTGAACAATCTGTATCAATTCCCTGATGATGTTTCCTTTGGAATCGAAACATGTAGCAACGCAGTGCGTCGTTCACTAAATACAGTTGTGCCTGTCTGGGGTATTTGATTTGATTTTTACGCGAATCCACACACATTGTACAAACAAATTTATATATATATATATATATATATATATATATATATTTTTTGTGGCACAACAGCCCAAATCCGGCCCTGACCACCTCGTTTTTAAAGTTTGTAGATCACACAAAATTAGATACACACATCTGGTAGGACTCCTCTGCAGGAGTGATCAGCCCATCGCACAGACCGCTATCTATAAAACAAATACAAGATTAGAACTTCCCTGACTTCATCGGGATTCGAACCCGCGACAGCAGAAATAAAGTGAATGCAGATATACGTCTTACACCGCTAGGGCCACCGTGATCAGCACACACACACACACACACACACACACAAATACACACAAACACACACACACACACACACACACATATATATATATATATATATGTTTTATACAAAGCAAAAATAAAACTTTGATGTCGTTACAGAGCAGTGACACTTGTTGGTGTTTACGGTCAACACAAGGTAGTGACTTTTTAAACAGCAATGAGTGGCACCTAAATTTTAGTCGGTACTTCAATCTCGACGTTTACCGAAAACACTCATATCCAGTTAGCAGTGCTGCTTGCTTGAATAAGGGTTCTTCAAGAATGTTTAATGTCTTTGGCTTGTAAATTCAATGAAGTAGGAAATACAGAACTCTCCCTCAATAGCTGTGCCGTAGAGGAACGGACAAACGAATGGGTTGCTTGTGGAGATCAACAGCCACTTATGAGGACTGCAAAATTTTACGTTTGAAATTTGAATGGGCTACGTATTAGTATTTCTGTAGATGAGACGTTACGGTTTCAGGCTATTGATTTGCATGTTTCCATACATTTATTTGAAAAAAACGGAGAAAAATACTTGGAAAGTGAAATTAAGAAGCAGAATAATTTTTTTACAAGCGGATGCAACTTTAACTAGTATTTATAATTTTCAAATGAGACATCCTAGTTGAGTATATATTGTGTTTTGGCTTGGGAAGAATCAGGTCTGATGATTACCTATCAGTTTAATAATACAGTTAAGTCACAGGTAAAATGATCGACAATCACCTTCTGTATAAAGTACGAATATAGAATAAAAATTTAAGGAAATATAGCATAACAACTGACAGAGAAGAGAATAAGTGAACTGAATCCTGTGCTTAGTCGTAGTGTGTCTAATAAATAGCTATTTGCTTACAACAAGGAAATGGAATTGTCTGTTACTACAAATTTTCTAAATGGCAAATAACCTACTTCATGAATAATAACAAAAATAGCAGATTATATTCCTTTGTAGCGGACTGCTTATAGACAGGGGCAAAATTAGCTATCGCGATGGACTGGAAGTGTAGCAGGGACAGAAAAAAAAACCAGGCATACCTGATTTTGACGGAAAAGCATGTTGAAAAGTAGTGACTAGGAGCTTAGGGGGGAAGGAAAGTTTAGAGACGAAGCTGCGACTACTCAAGCACAACGCAATAAACACGTAAGCGGGAGCGGAGTTACCGCTCCATACACTCTCAGCCGCAACACTGCAGTGTGGTGAGTGGTCAGAGTCACGGCGTGGCTGCTTTGTCCAGCGAAACAGACGTCAGTATCTTGGAAAGGAGGCTGGGCGAGTCCAAGAGCCAGTCCGGGTGAGACGGAAAAGATAAACGTCTGTCTTTTCGGGGAAACAAAACCCCAGAATCCGCTGTATTTCAGCCGATAGTCCAGTCCATATAAAACCGAAAGGAACAGGTTCTGAGTTTACGAAGTGTACTGAACTGGTTCAGAATCGGTCCCAAAATCCGCTTTGGATGCAGTTGTTCACTGACGGTCTTGAAGATCAGAATTTTGTTGGCGAAGTTTGTCATAATCACGTTTAATTGTTTAATAATTCGGCCAGTTAGTGGAAAAACAAATGAAATGTAAAGTAATGCAGTTCATGATGATGATGATGGAAGTGGAGGAGGATAGGAGGAAGCGATATGACGGACATTATGAGAAGGAGGAAGATGAGGAGAGAAAGTGGAAGAGAAGGAAGAAGGGAAGCGGGGAGAGGGAAGAAGAGAAGGACATTGCTGATTTTTTCAGCGATTATGGGACCGGGTTCGATTTCCAGCAGAGAGACAAGAACTCACCGTTGTGCGCCACGTTCAGAACATGCCTGGGGTTAAACACCGCTTCCTACAAAATTGGATATCTCCTCCGGGGCAGTAAAGAAGCCGGAACATGTAGCTGACCATTCATACAATGAGTATCGAGTTCTCTTAGCGCTGCTATCAATATTCACCTGCAGAGGGCGCTTTTCCAACGCAGGGCACATTTAACCTCCTGCCTCGTTGACAACGTTTTCTCCACTGACGTAAGATTTGTAACTTTAGTCATTAAGATGAACCAAATGCGTGCGGGAGGCACACCGACACGGCCATTACTCAAGTATCACTTTCGATGTAAAATGTAGGTTGGGATGTCTTGGGCTCACTGGAAAAGAAAACCGTTTTGTCGCCAGGCGGGTTCTAATTCCGGTAATCTGTAATTGCTGTATGCGCTTTCTTTGAAGTACTCGAGACACCTAAGTGCGAAGGACGGGTAGGGAGGTAAAATCTCATTGTTCCACCAGAATCATGTGAACTCACTTGTTATTAATGTGGGAAAACACAAGAGTGACAGAGGATTCCACTCCGCACAACAGCCTGACCAACAAATTTGTTAACGACTGTATAAACTGAAGTGAAAATTTTCAAGCCTTAACTTAACGTTAGAGAAACGCCAATGAACTACAGGGTTCACAAGAAATAATTATGCCTCCATTTGTCGGGCTGTGATAAAATAAAGATGAAAATATGTCCGGTGAAGACTGCGGCATTTTAAATTCGGTTGTGACCCTTCGCTTATCAATCTAATTATATACTTTTCTTATCAAATGTTTCGCACAAAATCCCAGGAAACTTTAAGATATGGCACTCTAACGAGAGTGTCTTTAACGCAATCTAATGCTAGAGTATTTGAAAAGAAATTCGATGACAGTAATATACATAAGAGAACAGAAAGAATTTTGTGGCGAGAAATTTCATAATTTTGGCCTTCTCGAAGTGTCATTATGGTCATAAAAGCGACCATCGTGAGATTGGCCAAACGCACAGTACGCATGGTGAGACAGAAGGGCATAGAATATTTTATTCCAGAAAACTTTAATGAAGAGACAAACTGGCAGGCGTCTCAAAATCAGACGACGGAGAACAACAGGATCAAATTTCTGTGATATGACGCCGTGAAAATTGGTAGTCCCAAGTTCAGAGGATTTCGAAGAATACGTATCTCATTGTCTTCTGTCCTGAAGAAGAAATATTGATAACTATAGAAGTTGTAAAGCAAAGCAATCCCTGTGCACGCCTGGACAGGACCTGAGGGTTCCAGGAGGGTGAGGCTCCAAGATTTCTAGACAATCAATTTGTACCCCCCAGAAAATTTTCTTGAGTCGACCCCAGGGCCATAGTTTAGCTGGAAAGATTATGTAACTGAAAAATTCCAGTGACACTATCAGGAATCGAACCCGCAACCTTCTGACTTTTAGGTAACATTTCTTACATATCTATAGGATTGGAGGACGTCACATCACCTAATTCCTTAATCTTACCTCTATATATACTCGTATGTACACACAAAGTAAAGGTAAAGCAGTTCCGTTACAAGCCTGGAGTGGCCCAGAGGGTTCTAGGAAGTTAAATTTCCCAAATTTCATGACAACGCCTTTATCCCCAGGAAATGCTGCTGGTACTCATATTTATTAGAGGCTGGATCGACCCCAGGGCCATAGTGCGATCGGAAGGATTATGTCAGTGAAAAATTCCAATGATACCATCTGGGATCGAACCAGCGACCTTCCGATTTGTAGCACAGCACCGTAACCACTGTGCTACCGCGGTCCTCACCCACAAAGTACAATCCCTTATTTAAATGGATGTTCAAGAAACATTGTGGAATGCTGTGGAGGGGGGTTCAGGTAAATCGGGGCAAGGCCCTGTAGCAGGTTGTAATTTCTGGAGATTTTGGCGCGTGTTGCTCAAATCATAGTCTTCTGGACTGCTATTACTCTGTACATGCAGAGCAAAGGTACAAGTACGGTTCACCGAATAGCATGCCATGAAGGCACAGATCGGGAGTTGAGGTATAAACCCACCCATTCTTAAATCCGGAACTAGATAGGAGTGGGAGGTCTAGGATATATCCTAGATAGGGGTGGAAGGTCAAGGCCACATCCCAGCCGCTTTATCCCCTGGAAAGAGCCCAGGTACGCACTACATAGGAGGCTATGTGGTCCTAGGGTCGGTCTGGAAAGTTGTGAAGAAGAAAAGTCTCTAGCGCCCACCGGAGTTCGAATTCCAAACCCTCCAGCCTGTAGCGTGTTCCTTCACCGAGTAGGCTATCCCGGCCCCCATTGTACGGAAAATTTCCTACAACATCGAGAGAATTTTCTACTGTAACTCACTTCATTATCCACACGAACCTGAAGTTGGGAGGGGTGGTAACGTTTTCCGAAACGTCGGAACTAACAAATTAATCCAGACCCAGCAGGTTTAAGGATACGGTAATGAATATTCGCGGAAAATGTGGTGACCAGCGAATCAACTATCAGCGTCTCACGCTGCAAGAAATTAGTCGTTTGTAATTGAATCCTCCTAAATCTCACAGCCGCTAAGGCAGGCTTGCCCGAGCAGCCCGATGTGCTCCTGCGGTCCTGCTCACTGCGTGGAACTTAACAGCGCGCAATGCAACTTCATGATGAAAGGCCACGTAGAGTGGACAGACAGACGATCTGAGTTGCTCAACGCTGTAGGGTGATGGGTGGTTAGAGATCTCTAACACGAGCCGGCATACGCAGATGAGGAAAAAGATAATTGCTGTAACAAACGAAACGTGATCTGAACATTTTGTTGGCCAACACCGCGTCCCTATTTCACTTCTGAAGTACATCGTTTGGAGACGGTTTGTCATATTGAATTGTGGTTATAATGCAACTACAAACAGTTCTGAGACTTCAATTTGATCGTTTAGAATTAATAACAGAGCAGGACGTACTTCTTTGCGTCCTCAGATTAAGAAGTAGATCGAAACCTGCTCAGTTTGTTCTAGAAAGTCTACCTCAACGACAGCCTAAGCCAATCCCCGACTTGCATGACCAGCAGTTATGACCAGTCACAATTTCCGAAACACTATGTTCTGTGCGGAGTAGTAGAAGATCTCCGAACATAACATCGAGTTCATTTTTGGGGTGTATTTTGACTTCTTAACTGTTAAGGAGTCCAGTTTGGTGTATCTGGGGGTCAGCTCTGGTTTGTGCGATGGAGCAAAGACACACGTGGCGCCCATTCTTACGGTACTTGTTTTGGAAATCTCACATTGAACGGACAGAATCTTTCGGTAGTCCATGGATATATTAATTTCAAACTTCTCAATTGTACTCTATTTCCCTTGCTGTTAAACAAGCTTCGGGCATTTGTTCTTTGGAATATTGCTTGTGACCGTCATACCGATAGCAAGGTATGTGGTCCCCAGGGTCGTCATGAACAGGTTCAAACCCGCAAATTATTACATGTACACATCCAGTGGTCAATGAGTAAAATGACTTGAAATATATATTCGATGCAGAAGAAAAGGTAAAGCAATCCCTGTACGGGCCTGGACAGGTCCTGACGGTTCCAGGAAGTTGAGGCTGACAGATTTCAAGACAATCGGCCCATGAAGGTGGTAAAGTTGACAGCTCTAGGCACCGACCATCTTTACCCCCCAGGAGGTATTCCTGGTACACATTTCTTTTACGGGCTGAGACGACCCCAGGACCACAGCGCGGTCGGGAGGATTAAGTGAATAAAAAATTGCAATGACATCATCGGGAAATGAACCAGGTTGTAGCGCAGTGCTTCAACCAACTGCGATACTGCGTGTCCCCAAGTATTTTCCACGTACAGTATACAGCAAAATTTTACCAATGTACTACGTCCAATATACAAGTTAACAAACACAATCCACAATATAATCTAAATAAAATACATTATTTAATTTTCCTACATCACAAAAAATAAAAAGGCCCTCCATTTCAAAGCCCAAAAACTTCAAGTTTTTTTTAGGGAAATAATCAATTCGTATTGTAGTCTACACATGATAACTGGCAAAAAAATATATATCTTATACACACGTACACTCTTATCGTTCATCTATGAAGTGTCATTTTGGGTTATGTTTTATCCAAGCTCGGTTATCGGCGACGAATAAGATAGGAAAGTATCCAAGAAATGAAAGAGAGTAGAAATCAGATAGGTTGCCGGTCACGGATTATTTGCAGAACCTATCCTGACATCCTGCTAGAGGGACTGAGAAGGTGCACAAGATGTCTCAGTCACGACATACCGCAATCCTTTCGACGGCAGGTTGTCGTCCCGAAGATCTCCGTTCCGACGCCTGAATAATTGTGTAAAATCAAAACAGTAGTCAGAGGGTAAATTTATATATTTGCTCTGTTCAGCTTAGAATCGGCTGGTTACTTAAATTATCCGTGATAAAACAACGTCAACAGAGCTGCTGTGCGAACTTCTGACGTGGAAGCAACAACAGTTACAGTGAAATGTATGGTTAAGCTGCAAAGTACTTCTAGTGACGTGTGTTTCTTATGATTGTTGTTGATTAAGGTAAAATAACACGTAATTTGAGAGAAGACAACCGTACAATTTATGCCTGCAGAATATTTCAGTGTTCTACGTTAGGAACCAAAAGGTTTGGTACAGAGCAACCAACGTTTCGTAGCGGCTTGCGGCACCCATCTTCAGGAAACTGGAAGGACAGCAAGGACGGTCTTCCTCTCTGACTACATCGAAGATGCAAGCAGTAGACTCTTACCAAACGATGGAACACACACATCAATCTACACGGCGTCTACTTCTCCTACTATCGTAACGCCAATATGGTGGCTGAACCGCGACTCACGATCTAACGAAGTAGAACAAGAACCATGTATTTATGTACATCCTGTAGCAGTATCTGCTATGTGTGGGAATGTTCTGTGGTTCCCTGTCAGGTATTTTCACTTCCCCCACTTCCCCTCAATCCCTCTCCATGTATCTAATAGACCTAGAAGTTAGTTAATCCTGGGACTCTACTGGTGATTACGTCATTTCCGGCAGACCATTGCTTGCTGTATGAGAGTGGAGCAGTCACGAAAAGCACAAGATTTTTCCCCTCACTCCGCCGGCCCTCTGTGTCTCTTGCCCCTCTATTTAAATGTTAACTATAATAATTTTTTTACTACGTGATATGAATTTTAGGATGCCACAAATCTTTCAAATATGAGATATCTATACACCTTATCATCATCATCATCATCATCATCATCATCATCATGTTCCTGAAGGGTTAGGCGTTTTTCCTGTTCCTTTATCCTCAAGATGAAGTTGGTCCCTCCATCTCTTCCTCGGTCGTCCTATGTTCCTTCGTCCTTTTAGTTTATATTGTAATGCTTGTTTTGGTAGTCTGTTTGTGTCCATCCTCTGTACATGTTGTAGCCACTTTTTCTGGCACTGTTTTATTTCCTTTACTATGTTCTGTGCTCCCGTTTATTGCCTAATACATTGATTCTTTTCTTTATCTAGTTTTGTTATTCCAAGTAAGTGTGTCTAAAATTTCATCTATGCTGCTTCTAAACTTTGTTCCTCTCTTTTCTTCAGTACCCAAGCTTCACTTCAAAATTTCAATGCTGCTTTAGCTGTAATGTTGTGAAATCTTAACTTTGTTTCTTTGTACATCTATACACTTTTGTAGCATAATGTTACCGTATTAGAGGACAGATCTGGGGAACAGGACGGTAGGTAGAAGGAAAGTTACAACAAGCAAACCGCCTTTTATTAAAACCAAAGATTTAAGGTAGCCCGCTATTCGGAATGTCTGAAATATACATACACAAAATAAATAAAATTAATTATTAAGGAATTATTACAGTTGTGGAAATATGTTGGATGTCAGAGCGAAAAGAGATTCCCTCAGAACTATTTAAAAATCACGTACGTAAGGAACCAAAACTCTTGTCAGCTTCCAATGTATTTTTGTACATGATTGGCTTCGATGTGTGTTGAATCGTTCAGTACACTTAAAAGTCTGGAGGTGCAAATTTGGTTCCGCTTAATTAATTATAAATTAGAGACATCGCACTAAATACACTTCTGTGTAAAATTCGTGCCACAATTACAGTCCTCGTGTTTGTACGGTACTGTGAATGTCATTACGGGCTATCAGTTTTGAACAAATATGAGACTGCCACATGCCACACTGACACAGTTATATTGCAGTATGAAGAGAGTTACAAGGACATGCACGACAAAAAATCAAGATTAAAATAGGCAAACAAATTAATTAATTTTTACAAAACAATTGGTAGATATAAACACTTATCCCCAGTCAGGAATTTGTTCTATATATTTTGTAGGTTACTCAAATAATTAACTCTAAGGCTTCTTACAAAGCAGACTACATTTATACGTTCTGAAGAATTTACATAAATACGTGCTACATGCCCTGTCCATCACATCCTTCTCGATCATATCGAACGACATGGGCGGGACATGTAGCACGTATGGGTTGTGATGGGGAAACCTGAGTAAAAGGGACTACTTGGCAAGACCCGGGCATAGATGGGAGGATAATATTGAGATGGATCTTCAGGAAGTGGGATGTGGGGACATGGACTGGATTGATCTGGCTTAGGATAGGGACAGGTGGCGGGCACTTGTGAATGGAGAATTGAACTTTCGGGTTACGCAAAATGAGGGGAATTTCTTGATTAGTTGAGAACCAGTTGGCTTCTCAAGAAGGAATGTGCTCCATGGAGTAAGTAAGTACGCTTGTATCTATTAATGACTAAAATCCAGTCTTACCGCCTGGGTACCTCCCGCAGGGACATTAAGATTATTCACTTTTTTTCGTATGGCGTTCACAACTGAAGTCGTTGTGTTCATTAAACAGAATTAATTGATAGGCCTCTGTATTTCGTAAAGATTGCGTTCTCAGTGAAGTGTGCACAGAGTTCCATGTGAAATTCGAAAATAAGTCAGTCCTCAAAGAATAAAATGTAATTTTCATTCCTTGATTTTTTAAATAATACTTGGAGAATACCTGTGTCCATTTTAGCAGTACTTGCTGTGAAGTCAGTAACAGATGATTGTAGATATTCTTAAAGTGTTATTGCTTATATCAATATAAATCCCCCTGAAACTGCAATGTGTTTCAGAACACTCATATCCGGCTGTTTTTTTTGTACAAATGACCTTCAACTGATTCACTCTTATTCCTTAGGCCTGCATCAGGCCCACTCAGGCCGCAGCCCGCGGACAATACATTCGAAATGAGCAAAGGCTTTTTTTAACTCTTTCCTTGGCAAAGCTGAAGCAGAACGCTGAAGCAATTTTGACGGAGAAATACCTTACATTACTAATTAATTTTGTAAAAATGTTTTGAAATAGCGGTAAACTGACCAATACAGTGAACTGTACTTTTCTGTATATGATTCTATTGTCATTTCTTTTTTCCTGTGGCGCTGCGGCCCAAGGCGGGCCATGGCCTCTTCATTCTTGAGGTTTCTGGATCACACACAACGACGCATCACAGTCGGTAGGACTCCTCTGGAGGAGTGATCGGCTCGTCGCAGAGACCTCTACCAGACAACAGACAAACATCCATGCCCCCGGTGGGAATTTTTTTATTGTTCTCATTTGTTTACGTGGATTCTTTCGACATAACAGAGCACCTTATCCTCCTACTAGATTAGCTTGTGGTCGTAAAACACAAAGCGAGACGGTACGGGTACTTGTGAAAAGTTGGAGCAGGTGAATGCGTCTTGGTTTGTTCTCTCAGGTCGGTGCTCCTAGTTACTCTTACCACCCCGTCCACTTCCTGGGCCTTGGCACCACATCATGTGGTCTGCCATTATATGGTCCTGTACCTTCCAGCATTGTAGTCGCAACCAACACGTGGTGTCGAGTATTGTGAGGAAATTCGCGACACTCCTACGCCCGGTCGGCGATGATAACATCTTCCATTCGCATCGTTTCAGGAAGTCCATTAGGTCGTGTAACGTCAGGCCTCGTTGTCGGTTTAGTCGGAACTTCACAAATCGGGATATGCACCCACAGGATTCGAACCCACGATCTCAGCAGGCGAGCGGCCGCAGAATTGCGCCTTAGGGCGTTTGCACACACACACCGGCAAAACCGGAGCCGGGTCCGACTCCGGCGCCGGATGCAATGTAAATAAATTGGTGTTTTCACACGCAGCCGGTCCGGCCGAATTGCCGGTCCGGCAAATTAGTGTGCCGGACTGGAACTCGACAAGCCGGGCGCCGGGTTAGCGGCCGGCTTATCAGTTTCAATGTAACTGCATTGGAACTTGCACATGTATCTGAACCTGTCGGTACCGGACGACTGTTTTAAATACCTCAGTCTGTATGAAACCTACACAGCGTTCAAAATCAAACAGACCACCGGCAACGGCAATGCCGGTACGTGTGAAAAAAATCCACGACCGGAGCCGGATCCGACTCCGGTAAAAAGCCGGTGTGTGTGTGCAAGCGCCCTTAGACCGCGCGGCTACTGGGACCGGCTTCTATTGTCATCGGTATTTTATAGTTTTAATTACACATCAAGTATAAAAAAATACACATGTAAAATTCATTTTTCATTCTGTATAGTGCAATTCATGTTTCTCGCATACAGACCAAATCCTTCTGAAGTTGTCCGCACCACATTAAATGCTAAGAAGGCCTTGAAATTTAAATGTTTCCAAACAGTTTGATTGAATCAGCAGTTTTTTTCTGTCGGCATATGTGGGGTATACAATACCGACCGAATCATAGGCACCTCTCAGTCTCTTCATGTAAAACAGGTTGTTCTGTACAACCGTCAATCCGAGCGTAAACTTTGTACATAAGTTCTTTGTTAATTTGGTATACTTTTCGTCAGCATTTTTTAATAATGAACCTTTCTGCAAGGAAATTTTTATGACCTAATATTATTAGATATTGTAAAACACTTTGCATTGTTCAAAAGGGACGTGCTAGTCTTTGGGTTGTGACATAATGTGTGGGACACGCAAAATTATTTTTTTCTCATGCTGTCACAATTCGTCTTTGTGTGTGTGTGTGTGTGTGTGTGTGTGTGCGTGTGTGTGTGTGTGGTGTGTGTGTGTGGTGTGCGTGTGTTTATGTGTGCGTGTGTGTGTGTGCGTGTGTGTGTGTGAAACTTGAGGTGACCGACAGATTGCTACATAAGCCTGCACTATTTACTACATAAGGCTGCACTTACAGTGCAGCTTGTTGCTCAACACGTTAGGTTAAATAACTGAAGACACAGGACCGTGAGTTAAAAACTGTTTTCATGACCACGTATTAAAACCACAATCTCCCACAAAACGGCGACACACTTTCTTCTTTTGACGACTTTTTAGCGACGAAATTCCTGAGCGTCTTTCTTGAACAACAGCAAATCAGAAATAATATTAAATGGATTCTTGAAACGGTGTAGAATGCTTTCCAAACGATTCAGGTTGCGGAACAGTGGCGGATTATTCCGAAACGGATTATTCCGAAAATGGCAATGGATCATGAAACTTAGGTAATTTTTCGCTAGAGGAACAACGCCGACTATTAAAGTCGGACTACGCTCCATGCCGTTGATAAAAACTTTCGCGTTTTACTTGTATCTTGAAGACAAACTTTTTTTATTCCGAAGACAAACATCGGTTATTTTATGACGCAGTTAGCATCTCAGGTTGTGTGAAGTATTAGGTAGAGAGAAAAGTGAGAGATGAACTTGAATTAATTTTAAGTGATAGATCGTGACGTAATTGACGTATTATACCGGAACTTAACTGCAGAGACTGAAGACAAGCAAGAAAAATCTGTCACGACATCCAGTGGCGTACACAGGAATTTTGTTCGGGGGGGAGGGTTCAACAAATTCAGCTGAGGACAGAGAGAACGAGGATCTGGGGGTGGTAGTCCCCCTAGTCAGGGGTTCTGGAGGCAGGTGTAATTTGGTACAAGAAATTTCGTTTCATATAGAAAAATCTTCTTAATTTTTGGTACTTTAAGACTATTTATGATGACAACCAATTTATTTGTCATTGCTAATGTAAAACAATTGCGAACCGGCGGTAGTTTTAGAATTTTAGTGCCTTTTTTCCGAACATCT
>Ga0123354_10011165_pt1 | contig 13861 bp, 11 predicted proteins | sample TergutLab28metaG_2_FD_97872 | JGI IMG/M metagenome (GOLD analysis project Ga0123354, IMG submission 97872) | Labiotermes labralis P4 segment gut microbial communities from Petit-Saut dam, French Guiana - Lab288 P4 | ecosystem: Host-associated > Arthropoda: Insects > Digestive system > Gut ... | reverse complement strand
TTAAATATTCATTCTTTGCCAAAATGGGACATCCCGAAGTTAAGTGGTCAATAGTTTCTTCATGTTGCTTACATAACCGGCATTTACTCTCAATTTCTTGCTTCAAAATTTTATTCTTAAAATCGTTTGTACTAATTGCTTGGTCTTGAGCTGCCACTATTGTACTTTCTGTTTCTCCCTTGATGTCACCAGATTTTAGCCAGCGATATGACTGTTCTATGTCCACCAGCTTTTCGTCTAAGTTACGTGACAATTGTCCATGCATCCTCTTGCCTTGCCATCTTTCTTTTGTTTTCTCCGCTATACTGTCCTTTACTTTTCTCGTTTCTTTCTGTACTTCTGTCTTCAGGCATTATTATAATTATTATTGTTGTTGTTATTATTGTTGTTATTGTTATTATTGTTGTTATTATTATTGTTGTTGTTATTGTTGTTGTTGTTGTTGTTGTTATTATTATTATTATTATTATTATTATTATTATTATTATTATTATTATTATTATTATATGATACGAAAACGAGGACTGGTATATCCCGAGCCCAGCTCTTAAACCAGAAGAAGTAGACTTGAACCTTACACCGGACCAGATCCGAGAAGCTCTGAACTACTTCCGTAAGTACATTGCACTTTGTCTATTCATGGTGTAGTTTAGTTACTGCACCAGCATGCTTTTTACATAGACAGCATTGTGTCCCATGCTGTTACATTTGAAACGCCATCCAGTACTTTCTGACTGGTAATTTAGAGTGAGCTGCTGCACAGTAATTTGTTTTGATGACTTTTGCAACTTGGCAGAGGCCTGGATCTAGATTTGCACATTTTGTCATATGCTGTATTGCTGGCATTATTACGGGAGTTGGTAAAGCCTGTCAGGCTGTTGCTTGAGGATAATTTTTGGTTTGTGTAGCTTTACACCACACTTAGATGTTGCATGACACATTGAGAGTTCAATCCTCTTCCTATCTTCAGGTGTAGTGTTAACTAAGCCACTTCTTTTGAAGAACCTAATATCCTCTTAGATATCCTAGAAATTCTCCTTTTTTTAAAAAAAAAAGTGAAGGTTTGTTTTCATATTGACAAGATTCCACCACTGGTCGCTTCCCTGTGCCACCTGAATCGAGTTTACATCCCCACTCCATATCATTTTTAAACTTCCATTATTGTAATATCCACATTTATTTCTATGTCTTCCTATTGGCCTCCTACCTTCACATTTTGCAACCAATATTATGTACACACTTCTGACCTCCTTATATGCAGTGTGCCCCACTCATGTCATTTTGCCAACCACAGGTTTACATTCCTGTAAAATACATGGATGGCAGGACAGGGCCCATACAGGAAATTTTGGGGTCGAAGAAACCAGTGCCCTGTTAACAGCTGGCAAACCCCAAGTTGTCGGTTAATAACTCAACACAAAAGGCATTCTACAACTTGTTTAAAAAATAAACACACAAAGTGTGATTTGTAAAGATTTTGTGTGTGTTCATTTCTCTCAGATATGGAGCATATTTATAAACCTGGGCTTTTCATGGACAACAGCAATTCTGTGCCATTTGCAGAGTCTATTAGATATTTACATGGCACTCAGACTGGTGTGTAACATGGGGACTGTGTCTATGGCAACTCCAAACAGAGTTTCGTTAATCCAATAATGTTCCGTACTTTTTAACTTGAGCCTTCTGTGGGGCAACCACAACAATAATGATTTGGCTTCATTAATCTGTCATATGTTTGTCTTGATTAGGCATCTTTTTTATCTATACTTTCACAAGCAAGATAGTTCCATCTGTTATTGATTTGATCAGTGATTCTGATGTGTCTGTATAAGTTGGGAGCATATGTTCATAACCAGAGGGAACTGTTCTTGTCACTCTTTGTCAAATCCTATTATGTGACTGTGCCACAAGCTAAGCCTCTATTGCAGATGATGCACTGGTACACGCTTGATATGAGGCTTGCACTCAACTCCATAACAGGGTATCCAGCCAGCTTCAGAAACAGGTGGTCTTAGTGTGCTTCACATTACCAAATCTCCATCACCAATTTTTAAGCCCACAAAGTACCTCTCTGAGTCATAGACCTCTGTGATTCCTTTGTGACCACAAAACAAGCACACCATCAGACACCTTTCATAGACTTTTTTGCAGTAATGCTGTCATATAAGCCTGGAAACATGGTCTTTTTTCATAGACCAATCTCTGGTGAATGGATGAGCAATGTTGTACATTTATCTGAAGTGGGTAGGCCTTTAAATTTCGACTGCACTGCTAGGGCAGTTTCTACTGTGTCCATACTCCCTGATCACAAACCAAGGCTTACAATCCCCAAATCTCACTCTCCCGATCATCCTGAATCTGTGCATGAGCTTTCAGTCACTTTTCAAGTAGTGTCTAAATATAACATTATGTTGAACACCAGGTTATGTAGGTGTCAGTGGGAATGAGGCAGCTGTAGAGCTTAGAACTGGGTGGTAGTTAGCTAAAAATCCTTGAAGTTGAGCATGTCCCTCAGTGTGCACACTATTGTAATGATTTGGCAGGCTGTATTTCATCTCCTCCACCTTCAGAATTAGGAAGCTATGTTTTCACAACATTTCACAGATAGGGCACCTACAGGTTTGGCCTTAGCATGTGAGGCTTTGATATTTTATAAATCAAAGGAAATAAATGCATAGGAGAGGACTCATTTTGTTTTTAGGCATGTTCACAAACCTTTGAAAAGCAACTGTTAGCTTTGTCATGTCTGTCTGTCCATCCATCCATCCATCTGCATGGAACAACTCAGCTCCTGCTGAACAATTTTCATGGCTTTGTATATTTGAGTGTTTTCAAAAATCTGTCAAAAAAATTCACATTTGATTAAAATCTGATAAGAATAACAGGTACTTTCCTTGGAGACCTATGTACATTTATAATAATATCTCGCTCAGTCCTTTTTAGAATGAGGAGTTATGTTCATATGTACATTGTATGTCTTGTTAATTGTAAGAAGAGAGAAGACACTATACAAGAACGTGGCATTGTGTTGTGAATTATAGAAGAAAACTAAAGTAGTCATTAGCAGACTAGATTGGAGTGTATATACTTATCTAACACAACTATATTATGGTAGAGAAATGTATAGAATTTATTACATAAAGAACAACTACATGTTTCGGCTCTTTACATTGGCCATCTTCAGGTTGAGAAAAGAAAAAACTTAGTAAGCAGCTATGCTTGGCTTATGTGGGTTGTATACAGTGGGGAGGTAAGAGGTGAAGTGGGTACGAGATCTCGCATGTGTTATGTAGGATGGGTGGTGTGGGTACATGGGTTCTATTAGTTTTTCTATTCTATGGTATCATCTTATGTTTGTAGAGATTATATGTATGTGTACACTTAGCTTATAAATACACAGTGTGTAACTTTATATAAATGTAGTTTCTATAGTTATAGTGGGTTCTTTGATCTAAAACTATACACACTATAGTTCCTATAGTTATAGTGGGTTCATTGTTCTAATCACTTTGTTATTATACAGGGTGTCCCAGGAGGAATGTGCCAGACTTCGGGAGAGTGTTCCTTATGTTAAAGTATACCGATATAACCCAAAACACGTATGTCCAGAGTTGAACGGTTACGGAGATAATGGCCAGAGAAGTTTGAAACTTTGACAGCTGTTACACACTTATTGATTACCAAATATATATTAAAACTGGCCTGAATATGTGATTTCTGTAATGTTAATATCTGTACTTAACATGTAATTAACGTATGAGTGACATAAAGCCATTAAATTGAACTACATAAACACCCGCATTAACGCCATAGTCGTCTTTAGGGCTCCAAGCACTTAACATGGCGCTTCCAACTCCCGTGCAAGCAACTAAACGTCACGCAGGCACGATTAACACTGCATTCCACTCTCAAGGTCATCAACGCTCTCGCATGACATATCAGCTGTGCAGGTTGCAGTATTTGGAACCGCAAGAAGCCCCCACTTTTCTCTGGCCATTATCTCCATAACGGTTCAACTTTGAATATAGGTGATTTGGGTTATATCGGTATACTTTAACATAAGGAACACTCTCCCGAAGTCTGGCACATTCCTCCTGGGACACCCTGTATATACTGTTATAATACATCAAGTTTGATTTTCATAATTTGTCAGTTCAGTGTCTGAAGTAAAACTTTTATAGGATGGAAATAAAAGTGAGGTGAGTAAGGGAAGTAAACTAGCAAACAACAGCATGGAAAAACAACATACTGGTACAGGTAAATTAAATTAAATGAAGGTAATATTGAAGTGTTAGGTTTAGATGTTTCTCTTCTGGTGTCGTTGAGTCGTGTGTGTTCTAGTTGAAATGTTCGAAGAAATGAGACTTCAGACGGTCTAACCGTCTATGTGTAATAGTGATGAATTTTGAGGATGGCAGATGGGACGCTCCTTAGATGCACATCTTTGTGTGTAGTATGTGTCCGGTGGTTATTTGGCACGTGTTAGTATGGTGTTGATCTACCTGTGGGAATATAGGGTGATCTTTTTAGTGATTGTGTACACATTACCGTTAACATGTAGAACATGTATAAAGTGGCTGATTATATGTGGTATACTTACAGTTCCGGGGATCGGATGGTCATTTTGCTGTGTGGTTTGTGGATTAATAGCGTTGGCTGGTACATCTCCCTGGATTATCGAAAGCTGGGTGTGTAGATGCAGGTGCAGGTGTGTTTTATGGCTCGGTTCGTGCACTGTCTTGTTAGATGATGTCACATATTCACTTTGTACGTGCGTTGTATGTGTGTGTCGCGTTATGTGAAAGCTGGTGATTCGGAGCTCATGCTGAGTGTTCACGAGCTCCGTGTTTGTTGTGTGATGCCTGTGGCTACTAGGATGGAAGTCAGCCTGCTGTTATGTTTCATGTAAATGGCCTTGTCCTATTGTTAGGTGCTTGGGAATGTCTATAGTCGGGGTGAGGGGTTTGGGCAGTTGTAGGCTTTAATGGATGGTTTGTCTGTCTTTATGAGGGTGTTGAAGACGGCGTTGGGGAGTATCGTCTGAGGGTCATTGAGATGATTGTTTTTAGTGGATTCAGTGTGGATATGGAATTTCTCTAATGTGTAAAGGTGTGCTCCTTTTTTGTGGCAGTTTACTATTTCCATGATCTTGTTCATGGGATCAAATGAATGGGCTTCTTCTATAAGGTGTTGTGCAAAATTGGAGGTAGTGCTGTGGTTGTGCTATGCTGTCTTGTGTTCTTTGTAGCGGGTGGAGAACTCCTTCCTGTTTGTCTGACATATGTTTTGTGGCAGTCAGGGCAAGTTAGTTTGTATACATCTGATAGGGAGTATTTGTCATGTGCATGGTCTTTGTGTGTAAGTAGGTTGGCTAACGTGTATGTGGTATGGAATGTAATTCTGAGGTCCATTCGTCTAAAAATGTTTGTGATATATAAAGTTTCCTTACCGATATATGTGAAGCTGGCCCACTTTTTTGCGGTGTGGGTAGTTATTTGTTTGTCCGGGTTGGGGGTTGGGGGTTTGTGCAGTTTTATTGGAAAGGAGTTACTGTGTAGGATGTTATGTATTATGTTTAGTTCTTGTTAATATTCTCTTTGCTGTAGGTTGTAGGAGTTGAGCCTGTTGTACAGGTATCTGACGGTAGCATATTTGTGTTGCATAGGGTGGTTGGAGGTGAAAGGTATGATGGTGTCTGTAAATGCGGGTTTTCTGAATATGGCAGTTCTCAAGCCTGTGGGTGTTCTGCGTATTGATAGGTCTAGGTAGTTTAGTGTGCAGTCGTCTTCTGTTTCTGCCATGCATCGAAGTTTGGGGTGTAGGGAATTGAAGTCATTTATGATCTCCTGTATGTCAGAGTGATTAGGGTTGAATATTATTAGGACTTCATCCACATACCTGAAGTAATTTATGATCTTGTGTTTTTGTGTCAAGTTTGTGAGGTGAGAGTGCTCGATATGTTGTAAAAATATCTCTGGAAGTAGACCAGAGAATGGGGCTCCCATGGCGAGTCCATCATGTTGGACCACAATCTGATTCTTGTGTGCAAAATTGTTTTGTTTTGTAATGATATCAAACCACCTGAGTAGTTCCTGTTGTGTTTGGGGGCTATTAAGTTGTGTCAGAATGTTGGCAAAAATCGTCTTGGTCTCTTTTACCGGAATGTTGTAATATAATTTGGTGATGTCTAGCGAGGCTAGGTTGTAGTGTGGGAGCATGGGGGTGTCTTCAAGGTTTTTCAGTAGGTCTTGGGTGTTCTTTATGTTGAAGATGTTGAAGGAGTGGGGTAAAGATGCTAGTTGGTTCACTTTTTCCGTGAATAGTTTTGATAATTTGTATGCTGGGGCGTCGCGCCAGTTTCCAACAGGGTCGATGGGTTCATGTTGACGTATTTCCACCTGTAGTCTTTGGCAGTTAGGGTTGGGCTTTGTTTGATTTTGGTTCTGATCTGTGTCTGGAATGTCTTGGTGGGGTCAGTGGCCTTTGTGTGGGAGTCATTGTTTTGTATGAAGTCTTGCAGTTTAGTCTCATATTGATGTGTGGATAGTATCACTGTGGTGTTGCCCTTATCTGCTCTTGTTACCATTACATCTTGTACTTTGTATTTTCTTTGTATTGATTGTATTATCTTTGTTTCTGGGTGTGTGTTGTGGGCAGGGTTCTGTTTCTGCAGTTTTTCTATGCGTTCGGCTACTAACTTTCTGTAAACATCTCTTTCATTGGTTGGTACTTGTGTGATGGCTGTTCCAGCTTCTAACGCTAGGGTTTGTATCCATTTTTTCTTTTTGATGTGTAGTTATATTTTAAGCCTTTTTGGAGCAACCCTATTTCCCTATTGGAGAAGGGGATTTCAGGGTTGTTAATCACCCTAGAGTGAAAGGTGTGTTGTGGCTGTGGTGTTTCCTTTTGTGCTAGTGTAAGATTTTGTAGTTTCTTGTCTAGGGTTTTATATTTGGAATTAATGTCTTTGCAGAGTTTTTCTTCTATTGTATGATGTATGTGTGGCCACCAGCTGCCATAAGTGTTGGCTAGCATTAAGTATAGGTGGTATAGTTGTAGGTTGATATATTGTTTGTTAGAGTATAGGTATCTAATCCACACTATTGTTTGCTTGTTTAATTCCCTTACTTACCTCACTTTTATTTCCATCCTATAAAAGTTTTACTTCATATACTGAACTGGCAAATTATGACAATCAAACTTGATGTATTATAATAGTATATATAATAACAAAGTGATTAGATCAATGAACCCACTATAACTATAGAAACTACATTTATATAAAGTTACACACTGTGTATTTATAAGCTAAGTGTACATATACATATAATCTCTACAAACAAAAGATGATACCTTAGATCCAACTATATTAACCTGGAATAGAAAAACTAGTAGAACCCATGTACCCACACCACCCATCCTACATAACACATGTGAGATCTCGTACCCACTTCACCTCTTACCTCCCCACTGTATACAACCCACATAAGTCAAGCATAGCTGCTTACTAAGTTTTTTCTTTTCTCAATCTGAAGATGACCAATGTAAAGAGCCAAAACATGTAGTTGTTCTTTATGTAATAAATTCTATACATTTCTCTACCATAATATAGTTGTGTTAGACAAGTATATACACTCAAATCTAGTTTAATTATAAACACAACGGGGATGACGAACCTTATGATTAGTCATTAGCAGGATTAATGTCATACTGCAAGCTATGTAAATTACTAAATGTGTGAAGTGGAAGTGAGATGGTGTGATTGTGTGTCCAATCATGGTAGGGATGGTGAATATGGTAATAATGACTGTTTTCAAGGCCCATGAGCCTACCTTGGATCATACGTGCGCACAGAATGTGTTTATTCATTGTATGGCTCTCATTGTCAACAGCAGTTATTTCTATCTGCAGCAGTAACTGATTGCAATGAAGATGTACTGTGTTTTCTGTGAGGTAGGAAATGAATTTTTAATATTGCTTAGATGAATTTCTGATTTCAAATTTCAATTCTCCAGCATTCTCCTGCGATGCTACAGTGCAGTGACATGAAATATACTGTATTATGTGAAGATTACTCTCTTCCGGGTCCTGTGCAACAAATTGGTAGGTTGCTGGTTCGATCCCAGCTGGTGTCAGTGGATTTTGCATTGACATAAAATTCTTCCGATCGCACTATGGCCCTGGGGTCGACTCAGCCTCTAACAGAAATGAGTACCAGGAGTATTTCCTGGGGGTAAAGGTGGCCGGTACGTAAGACTGACAACCTACCACCATCCTGTGCCATTGTCACAAAATCTGGCAGCCTTAACTTCCTGGAACCCTCTGGGCCTGTCCAAGCCTGTAATGGAACTGCTTTACCTTTACCTTTTACTCTCTTCTGGGGTGTGATGCTGTTTTCTCTTATTTAAATTTTCCAATTTTTCAGTATAATGTTGTCAAGATGTTCAGGGTACCTTTGGAATTTGACAAGTTAAGAGTTACAAAAAAACTATGATTGGCATGGCATTATTGTTGAGATTTTGTCTACATACTTGCATATGTAAGGGATGGTTTGTGGTCACAGTCATTGCTGTAATAAATTGTTACTGTGTACAGATACAGTGTGTGAGATAATATTGTTAATCCAGTAGAGATTTCCGTGAGCCCTAACATTACCGTGTGTTTAGATTTGTATTTCTCACTTTTCCAGTCTTGGCTACTGAGTAGTTCTTTCGTTGGTGTGCTGTGGTGCTAGTGCGTGTCACCCAAACTTGTTTACAAAAGAATAAAAACCAACTTGGTGCTACTTATTATTTTATTGTACTTCTTATAGGCCAACATGTTTCAGGCACTACTATGTCCATCATCAGGAGCTCACAACTATAATGTTGATTACCACATTGGTTGTCTCTTTCTGTAAAGATGGAAGAGGTAGTGCTAATGTAAAATTATGGTTCTTAGTGATATATGTTCAGCGTGAAGTTCTTTGTCGCTCAGTTGTACTTGATAACGTGTTTCTATTAATTTTAATAGTTGTGATCCTTTGTGTGTGGTGATCATAGTGTTCCCCTGTGTATGGATCACAACGATTAAAATTAATAGAAACACGTTATCAAGTACAACCGAGCGACAAAGATCTTTACACCGAACATATACCACTAAGAACCATAATTTTACATTAACACTACCTCTTCCATCTTTACAAAAAGAGACGACCAATGTGGTAATCAACATTATAATCGTGAGCTCCTGGTGATGGGCATAGTAGTGCCTGAAACATGTTGAGCCTATAAGAAGTACAATAAAATCATAAGTTGCATCTAGTTGGTTTTTATTCTTCAATTATCACAGTGATGCATGGTCCCACACACATCAAACTTGTTTACAAAACTTTACAATACTGCACAGGCTGAATGCCATGACAACCACATAATACTTCATCACTGTAATCTCGTAGCTAACTCCACATGCTAAATGGCTTATTATTCAAGTACAGCACTTGTTAACAGCAACGACAACCATTCAGATTTTATTATCTTACCTGAAAATATCAGTCATGTCTTAATGTGATATATGCAAATTGAGGACTTGATAGTTGCTCCTCAGCAAACCGATTTTATGAAGCTGTATATTCAGGTCCTTTGACAAATTAATGAACTCCAGTGAGCAGAGTCCTTCTAGAGAATCAGATAGTGTCTTGCCTAGTCAAGAATTCCCCTCATATTAAGGAACCCAGAGGTTAGTTACTATGTCAGATAGAACTCACCACATTTCCCTATCGTGAGCCAGATTAATCCAGTCCATGCATTGCGTCCCTTTTTTTAAGACCTATTGTAATTTTTTCCATCCACACCTCGGTCTTCCAAATGGTCTCTTTCCTTGGGGTTTCCCCACCAAGACCGTGTTTGCATTTCTCTTCTGCCCTATATGTTCCACATCCCACGATCAAATACAAGACGAAAAGGGCCCATCACAGATGTCCATTTACATGCAAGGCCAAAATTAAGTTCTGTATATGTGTGTGTGTGTGTGTGTATGTATATATATATATATATATATATATATATATATAAGGTGGGCCACGAAAAAGTAGCCCAGGCCCATAGCATAGAGTAAATACAGAAAATAATACAGTAGCCAAATGCTGAAAGGATATACCATCATAGAAGATGTTGCAAGTGGTTGCCTCCTGCATCAGTCCACAGCTGCGCACATCTAATCGTGTTCAGGTATACCCAATGTAACATAGTGATTTTGATGGATGCAGCTGCGTGGCTGATGTTGTCCTTCAGTTCCCATATCATGCACTTTTCAAGTGTCCCCAGAGAAAATTTCTCTGGGGACACTTGAGAAGTACAGTATACGAATCAAATCCGCACACGATATGGGAACTGAAGGACATCAGCTATGCAGTTGCAGCCATCACAGTCACTATGTTACATCGGGTATACCTCAACATGGTGACAGCACGACTTTTGACTAACTGTTCAAACACTCTACGCAATATACATACTAACGCCAGAGAGAATACCACAAGGACACGTGCAAAACGGAAGGTGGGCTACTTTTTTGTGGCCCATTCTATATATATGTCGTTCGATGTATAGCATACGGAAGAAGGTTTTGAAATTGAAATTGTAGGGATACCGAAGCGAAGATGTTTCCATCGGTACACTGATGATCCCTTTCAGCAAAGTACATATTTACGTTCCTGTTTAGCATTAACATCATTATCACCATGTTAATTTTCAGCCAAACGAGACACATTCTCGCACTGAAGGCCGCAGTACAAAGAATGGCTATCGGCTGTTGTGCATTGCGTACAGATCCTCTCTTTGCGCTTGTGTCCTATGCACGTGTCAGTAGATTAGATTGCTGCCCTTGTCTGAATGAAAGAGTGAAATGTTTTCAGCAGGGCGTGACCAAGTCTTCCGCTTGCAAAGGGGCAAAGTATTTTGCCCATTGAAGTGGAGTCTAGCTACGGTGCGTCATCGTGTGTCCATAAGGGCGCTGACATCACCATCGCCCCATGATTATCTGTGCCTGTCACAGCAAAGAGGATGTGTCGCTTCGTAAAGTTTGGATGCTAATTTGTTGGTAATTATTAAGAAGTTTCCGTGCCGTGGTTCAGGCACAGCCTTTCGTAATACACCACAAGGCCGCAGGCTCAATCCGTGGAGAATTCATACGAGGCTCGCGGCAGTCGAAGTGGATCTGGAGCAGTATTCTTTCCGAGTTTATTCTATTCTAAGCTCATGATTCCGTGCATCATAATTCAGTATTAATAAAAATCCAACTAGATGCAACAGTATGCAGTCTGATTTATTTTATTGCAAAATCACTCTACCTTTTTCGGGTGTCACAGCATCAGGAGCACTAAAAACTGTAACCGCAACCTCCTGTACAGGTCATAATATCGGTACAGCTACTTCCCTCCAACGTGGCCAGGTCGGGACGAGGGAAGTAGCTATACCGATATTATGACCTGTACCGGAGGCTGCTGATACAGTTTTTAGTACTCCTGATAATGGGTGCTGTGACACCCGAAACATGTAGAGTGATTTTGCAGTAAAATAAATCAGACTGCATACTGTTGCATCTAGTTGGACTTTTATTAATATTTATTCTTTTCTATTATAGTTTGAGCTTCGTCTCCCAAACTGTGACCGGAACTTCTGTGCATATAGCTCGCGTCATTTCTAAATGTGCGTGAGACATGTTTAGATTGTATACGTGATGTAACGTCTATACAATACGTAGTCTTGTATTCTACAAGTTTGTCTTACGAAACGCCTGAGCCTCCAAGGACTCCGAAGTGATCACGCTAACAGGTTTCCGTTTGCTTCCGACTACGTGCGACCACATTTCAGTTACAGGCCACGATATAATAAAGTTCACCCTATAACGAGCCACGAAGGCCCAGAGGTATAGCTCTATTCTTTCTTTGACCTCGGCGCTAGATTGGGGTGGGTGGTCAACGCCACGCCCCGGCCGCTTTACCCCCGGGAAAGACTCGATACCCATTGTATAGGAGACTGGGTGGGCCCCAGGGCCGGTCTGGACGGGTACGGAAAATCTCGCCCCCACCGGGATTCGATCCCGGACCTTCCAGACCGTAGCGAGTCGTTATACCGACTGAGCTATCCCGGGCCCCACGATATAATAATAATATCACCCAAGACTTTTCTTTTTAAGAATATTAAAGTTTTCTGTGATGTTACCCCTTTTCAACTGGTAAATAGTTACCGACGTTACGGGGGAGCGTAGTGCCCCCATATTCAGAGTCATGTGATCCCAGAATGTGTAAGCATTACTGTCTTCCGAAACGTCGGTAACGCTTCCCGCACAATGTAACATCCCAGAATACTTGAGTTTTTGTCAACACCGCTCTCAGCTCCTCAAATCTGTGACGTCTGTTTTAGATTCGTTAAATTGTTTGATATTCCCAAGTTAATCTACTGTTTTCCCCCTCACATTGTTGTGTTCCTAGAATGGGTTTGTGCAGTGTCCGCTGTTACTCACAGATTTTACAGATGGGTATGTAGCTGTGCGTTATCGTTTGTAGGGATGGGTGCGTGGCGTCTGAGCTGGTCCATTTTATGGATATATTCTAACGTTGTCACTCAGTCTTACAGATAGAAACCAACAAAATGCGGTTATCAGTTAATTATTGGCGCTTTCGCACAGATAGCGATAGGCGGCTAGTCGGTTCGTCATGTATGGCCGTCTGTCTATCTATCTATCTTTCCGCATGTCGCTTCTCCCACTGGACGGATTTTCGTGAAATTTGAATATTAAAGACTTCTATTGAAACCTGTCGAGGGACTCCAAATTCCGTTAAAATCTGACAATATCGGGCATTTCACATGAAGATGTAAGTGCGTTATATCGTTTTCTGTGGAATGGGTAAACAGAATCGGCAAATGGGGTCCGGATATTTTAAGCGCGTGAGTTGCGAACGGTGCGTATTAGCCTCGTCATACTTGCCCGTCTGTATGTTTGTCTGTCTGTGTCTATGTATGTGCGTATGTATGTATCAACACAGCTCCCACTGGATACATTTTCCTGAAATCTGATATGTCTGTTGAGAAACTGCAAATTCAGTTAAAACTGGAAAAAAAAATTATCGGTCACATGAATACCCAAGTGTGTTTCATGTTGTTGACTTTGACGTATGTTGTGCTTCCTTGGCACCAATTTCAGAATTTATTACGTTGTTAAGAATGACATATTTACGTCAACAATACCAAGGGAACTCATTGTCTCTTTGCCGTGGCAACAGTGGTTACGCGAACGCCCCGCAGTGTTACGTTACCTATTTATAGCCACCATATGGTTTAGGCTCAGTTTGGTATACTTCGGCATATGTCTGTGTTGCGTAAAAACCGCAAACATAGCTTTGTTTGGTATCGGTCACTTGAATTGAAATTGAAAGACCCTTATCAGGAATTCTGGATAAATGATAAACGGACAAATTCGCCTGTTCATTTATTATAAAATCATCCAATGTACTGGGAAAATGACGAATGCATACACTTTTGATGGCAAAACCTACCGGGAAATGGGCAGATAGGAGGAAGTGGAAGGAGAACATTCAGGTGTATTTTGAACTACTGCGTTGAGGATGGAAGGTGGGTGTGCGTCAGTATCGTGGTCAGTGACGGGCCTTGGTTTAAACCCTTTATATCCCGAAATTAATGTAAGAAATACCCCAACCTTACAGGTAGGATGTTATTTTTTACGTTTTGTTGACCGTACATCCTAATATAATGATAGTCTTTTTTTACCAACTTGATGCACAAATTCTTTATTTTAATACATATATTACATTCCTCTACATGTTTCGAGCACTATTGTGCTCATCTTCAGGAGGACAATTGTA
>Ga0123354_10011164_pt1 | contig 13861 bp, 8 predicted proteins | sample TergutLab28metaG_2_FD_97872 | JGI IMG/M metagenome (GOLD analysis project Ga0123354, IMG submission 97872) | Labiotermes labralis P4 segment gut microbial communities from Petit-Saut dam, French Guiana - Lab288 P4 | ecosystem: Host-associated > Arthropoda: Insects > Digestive system > Gut ... | reverse complement strand
CTTTCTTTTCTCTTTTCTTCGCGCTTATTTTTTTTTTTTGTGTTATGCCCGGTTGGTGGGGGTGCGGGGTGGGGTGTGTGGGCAGGGAGGGTGAGAGTGGGGGGGGGGGGGGGGGGGGGGGTTCATGACGTAATAGGGATATATTCCAGCATTTTCCTGGACGAACGGAGGAAACACAAAGAAAACTCACCAACCCCTCCAAATTTCGAATCAAGCATGTCCCAAATAAAAATCACAGGCACTTACCCGTCCAAACACACAACTGCACACAAAAATACAGAGACAGAGCAACAAGATGCAGCAGCCGACAAGGCGATTGCGAATTACTGACTTGCAACGGCCATACAAACAGCGGAGGAAAACAATGACGGCTATTGAAACTGACTTGCAGGTCAAGTCGAATAGGTCAAAGAGTGTACAATTAGTTTAAGAGATCTTGACAGCAACTTACATCGCGCTGTAAAAAAGCACTCAATGCCGAACATTCCGTTTACGATTGCACTCGTGCGGCACTGCTCTTAGAAAGACTTCAATTACACCCCATTACAGTACATCTCACTTTCTGAGAATCTATCAACAAACTTGCATATAAACATTAATTACAACTAGAATATATATGAGATTGCGATGAATCTTCTTCAAAGGCACAATAAACAATATAAAAATTTATATACCAATAAATCTAGGTTAAATTCTTATAATAAAACCAACTAGATGCACTAATTTCTCAAATTTTGTTCTTAGAATAAAAAACTCTACATGTTTCGGACAGTTCCTCTGTCACTCGTCGGGAGTTTTTCACTGTACACACAGCAATGACATATGTCATACAGGTTTGGTGTGTGTACAGTGAAAAACTCCCGACGAGTGACAGAGGAACTGTCCGATACATGTAGAGTTTTATTCTAAGAACAAAATTTGAGAAATTAGTGCATCTAGTTGGTTTTATTATTAGAATTTATCACGATGCACGGTCACCTGAACGTCAAAATCTATCCTTATTGTTTGCACCGTGCATTTCGTAGAATCACTTTTAATTATTAACCAACAAATGCAAAAATGTGAAATTTTATAAAGTGCATTTGTTGGTTAATAATTAATGTGAGTCAAAATCTATGTTACAATAGCATACTGTTACACGTGGAATAAACAATGAAAGCACCCCCTCCCCCCCACACACACACGAAAAGGACACACAATGAAACTTCGAATCCATTAAAGATAACTTAGTCTCTAAATTAGGACAGGACAGTAAACGTACGTATAAACTGACGAAGCTCGTCCGTGCAACAATTGTTGTAGTGGAAAAGCAATGGCTATTACAACAACTTGTGTGTGTATTGGTAGCCTTAGGTATCCAGCATGCAATGCGCATACGCCACATCGTCATCTGCGGCCTGTCCCGCTCTGCAATATTGTTCCACATTATCTCATGAACGACATGATTTTCCCGAAAAAGTTGTTGAAAGTAAAATTTGTGGTCTGAGTTTCTCTACAACTTTTGTCTGAAACATTTCCGACTGTAAGAAAAACTGAGCGAGATAAGATAAAAAATGTATATTAATGTTCAAGTAAGGGTAAAGCAATCCCATTACAGGCCTGGACAGGTCCAGAGGGTTCCAGGAGACTGATGCTCCCAGAATTTTTAGCTAATCGGCACATGAAGGTGGTAAGTTTGTCAGCTCTACGTACCGGCCGCCTCCCCCCCCCCCCCCCCACCCCCAACCAGGAAATATTCCTGGTACTCATTTCTGTTACGAGGCTGAGTCAACCCCAGGGCCGTAGTGCGGTCGGAAGTATTATGTCAATGAAAAATTCCAATGACACCATCGGGAATCGAACCCGCGACCTTCCGACTTGCAGCGCAGTGCCTCAACCAACTGCGCCACCCGATGTTTATTCTTGTCCGATAGCAACGAAACTTGAATTTTCTCGGCACATTTTTGAAAAAAAACACTCAAATATCAAACTTCATGAAAATCCGTCCAGTGGGAGCCGAGTTGTTCCATGCGGACAGGCAGAGACATGACAAAGCTAATGGTCGCTTTTCGTAATTTTGCGAATAGCCTAAAAACATGTTACTATATAGCCAATATTTAGTACAATAATATCCAGAGATATCCCCTTCCGTAATTGTCGTATTTAACTTTTAAACCCAGAACTGTGTACACAATATCCGAAAATTCGGTTTCAAAGTCACAGAAAAAACACTTCTTTTCAATCACAAAGCACAACCGCCCAACGCCCTTTAGGAAGACAATGCCTGTTTATACAAATAATAAGAAGGCCTGTGAATTAACCCTTTAAAGATTAAAATTATTTACATAGTCAGTCCGTACCGCGCAGTAAAAACACTACCCCTCTCGGTTATAAAAACCAGTCAGCCAGTACTGTATAGGGAAATAACCGCTGTTTGTTCTCAGATCCACAAAAAACAAATTATTATATGGAGAACAGCAGAATTACAGAATGCTAAAAGTGGCGCCATGTATAGTAACCACTAGGCTCTAAAGGGCTAAAGGTGGTGGTAGAATGCGTTCCAAATGCGATGGCACACGCGAAGAAACCAGATTTCGTCTTTCAGCGAAACGGACGAGTCCATTTAAATCAGCGGGGGCGTCAGTTCAGTGGACTACTGGCAGCCGAGGTGTGCGCATCAGCGGTAGTAATGCTGGATACACCATGTTCCAAGGTAGTGTGAAGAGTACTGGCTACCCACTCCATTCACCAGTTTCTCCTTCACTTCCCCTCCCGTACGTCACCGTGTGCCATCACATTTCAACTGGACTCTACGTACAATACCCACCGTGCTTTAAGAGACTGAATGCAAACACAGAACAAATGTTAAGCTCACAAGATGCTGCCAACCACAAGGATTACAAAATAGAAGTTTCCCAACGGACATGAGTTACACAAGCTGTGGATGCAAGTCATGTCCGATTGGTAAATTTGTATGTAGAAACCTAGGCCTTAAGGTCAACCGCAAGGCTTTAAGGCGTCTTATCGCACAACTAAGGGGTTGCAGCGTAATCACACACAGCCCTTATTCAGCTCAAGAAGGAACCCTTTGTCTTCACATCACGGTTCATTACTGTACTGATCAAAGCAAGTCACTGAGCCCCCCCCAAAAGCACCGAAAGTTGCTATTCACGTCCTAACGCGTCGCACAGATCCGGTTTTAGGCGCAAAGCGACTACTAGCTTCGTAATCTCTATCTGTCCGTCTGTTCGCATGTAACAACTCTGCTCCCACTGCACCGATTTTCATGAAATTTTAAATTTGAGCAATTTTTTCGAAAATTTGCCAAGAAAAATTCAACTTCCATGAAATCTTACAAGAATATCGGGGTACTGTACAATACGACCTATGTACATTTATAAAATCTCGCTCAATTCTCAGAATGGGAAATATTTCGGGCAGAAGTTGTAGAGAAAACTCAAAACACGCGTTTTACGTTCAACAACCTTTCTCCCGAAAATCGAGACTTTATTAAGACAATGTAGAAAATTACTGCACAGCCGGACAAGCCAGCAGATGACAATATAATACGGCGCATGCGCTTTGCATGCTGCATAATTAAGGCTAAAGGAACACACTCAGAGTATGTGATACTTGCTGCTTTTCCACACTAATAGTGGTTGCGCGAACGCCCCTGAATGATATACCTACGCTGACTGTGTAACATCACCCCGTCTATATCAACGTCACCTGCATGACTCTTCTGGTGTTCTGGCTAATATTTTCCACGCATTCTTATCGTTCCAACGCGTGCAGTATGCAAATTAGAGGGTAAGATCCTGGGGAATTTTAATCTGCATGGACTATGCTACGTGCCAAGGCCCTTACTGTATGGGCCACTGTGATACGGTGGATTGTCACGTTGCTTTGAGAAGGCAATTTTAGTGTCAATTCATGACAAGCTTTAATATTTCATGTTGTCTTTCTTAAACAGGTGTGAGTCAGCCACATGACAAACGTCGGATAACGAATGAAAGGTGCAGGGGGATTGGAGGGGGTGGGGGTCTCATTTCAAAACTGCAACCCAATTTCTTTGAACGGCTCAGAAAATCGAGACACTCACGAAGTTTGAAGTTCTCACGGCTGTGTCCAGTAATCTTTAACCAAAAGACCGTAATAAATTAAGACTCATTACGTTTGCCAAATAAGTGTTTAAGCTTGTTCATGCACTGCGATATTTAAGGTTTTCTATAGAGGTGTCACACAACAACGTGTTTTTTCGGGCATGATCCCGGACTGCCCGAGTATCAAGGCACCACATTTCTTCGAAACGTCGGAAAATTACTGGCCCAAGAGCGCTGTGTAACATACCAGGAGGTAAGTCCCTTGTCTCCTTTTCATCACTCACATTTCTCTTCCATTTCTATGGTGTTCAGTTATTACATTTTTTATTTGGGGAGATCCGAGGCTCTTGGGGGGCGATAAATGCAAAGGTTGCTGGGATGTTAAACCGTGTATATTGGCACATGGTGCTAACGCTTGCATACTGAATATGACGGCGACACATACTTCGGAAATGTTTGTACCTGTCTACCAAGCTATACGATGTCACATCCCAAAACACCGATCTTTGATATGCTTAACCTTTATCTTCCGACCTTTCAACCCCAACGCAAAAACTGACGGCCGAAGTTACTTTCATTTCAAATGCCCGTCCTTGAACCTAAAGGACAGCGCTCTTCCTTGCGTCCATGGCTAAATGGACGACCCGTTTGGCCTAATAAAAGTTAATTACGTACTCATTTTTATGATCTTCAATCCCTTGGTCTTTCTTTCGTCATCAGTTGGTTATGTTCCTTCTTCAAATATCCCTGCAATTTCCTCAATTTCGTTATTTTACTTCTTCGTATTCTCTTCTCCTATCGTCTTGCTTTCTCCTTTTAATCGATTACTTATTAATGCTATATCTTTGTTGTTTCTTGCCCCTCGTTTATTTAATACCTTTTCTTCAGCTCGCGGCTCCGGCGAGCCTTTCGTTGTGCCAATTTGTCTCTGTCACGGACAAAAAGGAACAGGATCAGGCTTCTTTGTCCGAGTACTTCGGTTCCCCCCCCCCTCCCCCCAGTATCATTTCACCAACGCTCCATACTCATTCACTCATCACCGATGCTACATAAAATGTCGTTAAATAGCATACACAATTATTACTCTATTTTAAACTGCTTCTTCGCTTATTTTACATACTTTTTTTTCTTATAACTCCTCTTGCGCTTTACTTTCTGCTTCGTACCTTTCACACTCCCCTTCAGCTGCGTTTCTCTTTTAGTTCACTTCTTGTTCACCGTTCTTTTATTCTCCTGTAGTGCCACTGTCGGCCATGATTGATGTTGGTCTGAAGAGAGTACGAAGTGATGAAGTGGGAACGCTGGCATGACCTATTTAAACCCGTAATCTCGGTAATGGCAAAACAAGGCCACTACTGTATCCATCACTACAGCTGACATTACACAACTTAGAGTCGAACGTAGGCTAACTAACTACATTACACCTTACTTTGCCACACTCAAAAGTCACGGCCCCTATATCTGCAGCGCACTTGTGTCCACAGATTAAACAAACACAGGCCAATTTACAAGAGAACACAGCCTAAATTATACACGATATCCTGCCAATAGGTTTTCGCAGTCAAAGATTGGTATTCAGTCATTTACCGACTCCTTTTCGGGGTTCTCAAGGTCTCTTACGGTACATTAGCATTCATCTGGACCGTCCGAACTGGTAAGCTGTTAATCTTCATCAGTATTTACTTGGCAAACGCGAGGTCCAAGGCGATTTTATGGTATTCTACAGTAAACACATGTGGAACGTAACTTGACAAATATCGTAAAAAGATGACAAATGGTGTATTCCATGATGATACTACCCCACCAACGCGTTCTTCACCAAATATCATAAAAAAGATGACAAATGGTGTATTCCGTGATGATACTACTACACCAGCACGTTCCTCACTTTCGAAACACCATATTTTGTACGGTACAGCGCGTAAAACTCATTTTATTTAGGGCCACAAATAAAAAAAGGCGTTCCGTGTGCGGAGTTTCATGAAACACAAACGCTCAACAGCAGATCTCCCGTTCAAAATTTCGAGAACATCGGAAAATACGCGTGTAAAGTATGAAAAATTCCATAACTAAGCTGTGTAAAGTATGGCTTTCACCGCGCCATTGTTTGCTAAATTAACAGTTAGCTCAAAGTGTTGAAGACATCTCCTGCACCAAATTTTATCGAGATCTTTTTTTATTAAAACCAACTAATGCACAACTGCCGGTCCCAGTGGCCGCGCGGTCTAAGCCGTAGGTCTGCGGCCGCTCGCCTGCTGAGATTGTGGGTTCGAATCCCACCGGGGGCATGGATGTCTGTATGTTGTGAGTGTTGTGTGTTGTCAGGTAGAGGGTCTTTGCGACGAGATGATCTCTCGTCCAGAGGAGTCCTACCGTCTGTGATGCGTCGTGGTGTATGATCGAGAAACCTCAAGAATGAGGCCATGGCCCGCGTTGGGCCGCAGCGCCACAAAAAAAAATCGCACAATTATTGCTTGAAAGTTCCAATAGTTACGTGTAGCCCGTGGAATCCCGTTGCCACAAAAAAAAATGTTGATCCGTATGCTGAATCTGCAATTGTAAATTCTTCTTCTTCCATTGGCACTAGAGCCCACTGTGGGCTTTGGCCTGTCGAAAAATGTCCTTCCATTTTTTCCTATCTGCCACGAACTCTCTCCATCTTCTCACTCCCAGCACTTGAAGATCTCTTTCTACTTCCTCTTTCCATCTTTTCCTAGGTCTCGTGCCTTCCAGTTCTTGAGTGAAGAACTTTTGGGGCATCCTATCCTCCTCCACTCTCTCTAGGTGACCTAACCAGCTTATCCTTTGTCCTTTTATTCGTTTCATTTTACTATATTTTCTCCTTTGCTCATCTCTTCTAGTTCTCGATTCGTCCGACTTTTCCATTCCCCTTTTTCATATTTAGGACCATATACGCTTCTAAATATTTTCCTTCCAAAAGTCAGCACAGCTTGTTCTTCTTTCTTCGTCAACGTCCATGCTTCCGCTCCATATGACACTACCGCTCTTATTAGTGTCTCATATAATATAATTTTAGTAGCTCTGGATAAGATTCGACTCCTGAAGAGACTTACAGCGGCAAAATAAGTTCTAATGCCGGCCAAAATACGTCTTTGTGTTTCTTTTTCCACGCTATTGTCATTACTGATTAGCGTACCCAAGTATATGAACTCGGCTACTCCTTCATAAGTTACGCCATTTATGGTTGCAATTGTAAATGGTGCTTCAAAACATCAGATGCTTGTGGTGCAGTGAAGTACATTCCCAATAGTACAGTGAAGAAGAATCCTTCAGTTGCTTGTAATCTGGCAGCAGCTCCTTCTCTTAATATTTTTGGTGAGATCGGTTTGTTGAGTAGTTTAGTTTAGTTTCTTGATCTTGATGTCTTATAATTGTTTTGGTCTTTTCATCTTTTTTTAGTGCTGCTTTAAGCAGCAACCAAATACAGAATAAACCAAGAAATTAAATTTTCATGTTATAAAAAAGCAAAATCTAAATGAACTATTGTACGGAGTATAAACTACACAAAAGACTGTTTTGATATAACCTTTTATGCAACAATTGTGCATTAGTTGGTTATAACACAAAAATAATAAAATATGCACGGCACATTTATTAAAAGAATTTAACCAGATCATTCAAAACACTGCAGGAAATAGGGCAAAATTTCATTCGCGCCCCCCGTTTTACAAAGTATGGCTCTCAAATGTATTTGTTTTCACGACACTCAGAGATGATCACTGTCATTGCGCAGAGACTGTTTATGCCGAACTGCACCCTGAATAGGCACAAAAAAAAACTTAGAAACTGCAGGTACAGATCGATTTGCGCCCTGAAGTTAAATACCTCTATTACTTAACCGCTTTTCACGAATTTCGCGCTTGCTCTACTTTTTGCAAACGCGCTTTTACATCCAATTTCATTAAAATCCGACAAAACGGTGCAGTAGCGGATAATACTGGGCGGCAGACAGAGAGGGTTTCCACATAAAATACGTTCTTTTTCTCCTACTTCGTCAAGAACGCGTAACTAATAAGGGGCGCTAAACAAGTCCTCAAACGTATTCCGCATTTAACTCCTTCAAAAGTTCCAAACACAAGGAAACGTTTCACTGCCACATACACAATAATCGGGGAGCACAATGTGGTGCAGTTGGTTGAGGAACTGCTCTACAAGCCAGAATGTCGCGGGTTCGAATCCCGATGTCACTGTAATTTTTCATTGACACATTCCTTCCGGCCGCCCTATGGCCCTGGGGTTGAATCAGCCTGTAACAGTAACGCGTTGGGCTCACAACCTCACCACCTTCACGTGGTGTGTAGAAATCTGGAAGCCTCAAACTCCTGGAACCCTCAGGGAGTGTAATAGGCCTGAACAAAGGAACTGCTTCACCTTTTATACACGATAATCTATAACTTATCTACGTCATGGAAAAAAACACAGTCCAGAACCTCACATGCTACTCCTTTCACTTTCATTTAAATATTACCCTCCCATGCAGGTCTACGGCCAGGTCTTTCAAACGGTCCCTTGTCTTCAGGTTTTGCGACTAGAATTCTTTATGCATTTCTCAACTTTACCCACGCACGATACAAGCTACATTCTTTACGTCCGGTAGATATAATACAAAGTATTGGTTAATGGTCACTTCACTTACGTACGTAACAGAAAGACGCACAAGTTTCGATACAAATGGTGACCATCTCTAGCCAATGGTGACAACCTTAAGAACAGAAACTGACGACGTAACTGCGTTTTACAGTAACAAAGAAAAGAACACTATCGACGAATTATCTTTACCCTCAGACGCTAACATCTTTGATGTCCAGTCCTTTTAAAAGTACTCCAAAGGTAATGTATTTAATGACGTCGTTAAATATTCAGTGGGTGTGTTTTGTTATCTGAAGCCATATAAACTGAAACCCAGTTGTCACGTCTCCTTTAGGAACGTAGGAATTTAGATTAACATGCTCACTTAACAGCGGTGGGCGTCCGTCTTCCCAGGAGAGCAGGTGGCGTTACTAACGAATTACATTACAGCACTCAAGCAAGTTGATTTTAAATTTGTTTTTTAAGCGTAATGATATGGACTTGGACTCAACAATTCTTCCTACGCTACAGAAAGAAGAAATGTTAAACACCTGAGATTTGTCTGCGGGCGTAGCAACGGCGAACGTACAGTGGACTCCCGCTCTTGTGGCACGCGTCGTCTGCAGCCTGACGAAGACCCAAAACAAAAACACGTCTTGGGTCTCCCCCCCAACCGCAAGAATTACTCACGAACGCTGTATGTGCCACATCCGTGTATTAAGAAACATATACACTTTTGTAACAAAACAACAAACAAATGCGCACTGATAAAATAAGCTGTATCAAAATAAAAAATTCACCTCAGTTTCGGTCACTTGTGCCACCGTAATCATGGTGACTTACAACACAACTGACCAAAATGTGTAAGTAACACCACTTGACGTTACAGAGAATACCTCAATCTCTCCCTATGGTCATAAAATACTGGAACATTTTGTTGTAGAAAACAGGTAACATTTACGTTGTTAAAAACAGATAAAAACAAAACTGGGTTTGTTTTTGTTGCTGTTAGTTGCGTACAGTTGATATGCATCCTGTTAGGTGAGAAAGGTGCTACAATGATTTTCACTCTCCACTTTTATTTCGCGTGTAAATCTGATTACTGGTAATCAATAGTTTTATAAACTCCCTGTCCAGAACAATACAATCAAGCAGTAGACTGCATAATTCCACAGCAACACGCAATTCATCCTTCCAAACCGAACGTATTCATGGTTCTGCGTTAAGCGATCGAACTCAGCATTTCCACATATTCTTTCCCATCCTAAATACACAGTTTCGATCTTCCTCCACCATTCCTATAAATCTGTCCGTTGAATTACATTACACCCTATACATTGTGTGTCCTGGCCAAACGCAAACTCCGTCTATATGAAGTCGTCACTTTACTATGAAGTGGTAATTCAACCGTAGCTCTTCGGCAATGAGTATGGGGAATAATCGTCGACGGTCTCCGCCTGAGTCCACGTTACCCTCACGGGAGGCCTAGATTCACTGCAGTCTTCCAAAATGAGAACTTCCTGACTAATATGTTAAAATACATCATGATTCATTAATGCCACTAGGTACTGGGTAACTTTATACCGTCGTATAACTTACAAATAGTTCACGGCCAAATATGACACGCGGATCTAAACAGCAAGTTCCAATTCAGTCCCACGCACAACGCAACATGCCATCTCCACAACCCTAACTAATCGCCTAATTCCACTAAGGCAAAAAAACCGCAGTTACTAACACACAAAACACAAAATTCTGAGAGGGGTAAAATTCAAAAGTTTCCTAACGTCTGTGTGATTCAAAGGGTTACGTGCGTAATCTGTTTTTCGGTAACACCAAACGCACCCAAGCACCGGACGCTACCGCGAGGCTTACCTTGACGCCGGACACACCCAGCCACTCTTCGCAGCATTGTACTTACTTGTAAAACTAAATCTCGCCGTGGAAGAGGGCAGAACGACACACTCACACACCCACCCTCCAACCTGCACAGGCCTCTACTGCGCGTCTAAAACAGAAATACTCCCACGAGCCAGAAATAGTTAGAAGACCGGCGACGTAACAGCAGGAAGCGTCGTACGACGCATCGTCAAGAGAGAGAACGGAGGTTTCAGAATTAGACGCGTTATTTTGTTGTACGACTGGCTACAAACCGCCGGAAAAATAAACAACAAGGGACCTTCCGGTAGCGGAACATATTTATATATATTGGAAGGAGATGAGAGCGCAATACAAGTAATACATCTTGTGGATCTGGATGGATATGAGGGAATGAATGACAGCCTTTGTACGAGGCCAAAGGCAAACAAAATCCTAACAAGGTGTAACTGCCACTGAATCTAAACTGGAATAAACAAGAACCAAAGCAACGTGAATTTTAAACTGCTGTATACCAGTGAGCGTCTAGTAAGACCGGTATAGTGCCGTATGGATCGGAAACATGGACGCTGACGAAGAAAGATGAACACGCTCCGCTAATTTTTGAAAGGAAAATATTTAGAAGAATATATGGTCCTAAATATGAAAACGGGGGATAGAAAAGTCGGACGAATCGAGAACTAGAAGAAATGAGCAAAGGAGAAAATATAGTAAAATGGATAAAACGACAAAGGATAAGCTGGTTAGGTCACCTAGAGAGAATGGAGGAGGATAGGATGCCCAAAAAGATCTTCACTCAAGAACTGGACGGGACGAGAAGGGGAAGGCCTAGGAAAAGATGGAAAGAGGAAGCAGAAAGAGATCTTCAAATGCTGGGAGTGAGAAGATGGAGAGAGTTGGTGGCAGATAGGAAAAAAATGGAAGGACATTGTTCGACAGGCCAAAGCCCAGCGTGGGCTGTAGTGCCAATGGAAGAAGAAGTATACCACTGAGTGTGACTAATACAAACACTCATTGGATTCAAAGCTCATTTTATCAAAGCATAAACTTATTTACCGGCAATGTTTATTTAACGACATCTGTCATATAACGAATTAAATCGAAGGGATATGGATGAAATGTTCACGCCCAATCAGCGGCAATATTCCAGCATGTTTGTGCAGAACATCCGAACAAGGGATGTGCACCACGATCTTGTAAATGTGTAGCGATCCACGTGGAAAAGTTCTTATACGCGGTTACACAACTTTCACTTTATTTTCCGGCGCGTTCGAAATATTTCGTAAAGCGGCTGTCAGCTTCTTGGTGCATGTCTGTCTGTCTGTCTGTCCGCATGGAACAACATGGCTCCTACTCGACGAATTTCCATATAATTTGGTATCTGCGGATTGGTCGGAAATCTGTCCTCAAAACTCGAGTTTCAGTAAAATCTGACAAGAATAACGGGTACTTCAGATGAGCACTTGTGTACATTTATGACGTCTCGGTAAATTCTTCTTACAATGAGAAATGTTTCAGACAAAGGTTGTAGAAAAAAATCAAAACAACACATTTTATATTCAGTTACTTTTGCCAAAAACTCGTGACGTTCGTGAGCTGATGTGGAAAAATATGGCACGGCCACACGGGCCACGCATGACAACATAATACGGCGCATGCGCTTTGCAGCCGGATAACTATGGCAATACACACACACATACATACATACACACACACACACATAATATTTAATACTTATTACCTTCCCACGGCAGCGATGGTTACGCGAACGCGTTACGCGTGCACTGCCTGCACTAAGTCGCACATTTTGTTGTACTGTACCAACAAAAAAACGCAGAAATCACATCCCGAGCGAAAAACTGAGTACTTCTTCCTTCTTATTTAAAAACGAATGATGTGAAAGAGGTATCAAAATTAATCTGAAGTTCAATTCCCGTTCACCGTATACAAACGAAATTACACCAGTAAACCTGCAAATCAGCAGGACCGTAAAAGCATCCAGTTCGCTACCTACCGTGCCTTCTCTGCGCTATTCTTAGGGCTATGTACGAGAACAGTACACAGGTTTTAAAGTGTACGGCGACTATCACAACGCGTTCGTCCTTTTACAGATCCTACAGTGCTGCAACCGATGCGCAGTTCTCATCACGCTCGACTGCACAGCGGGTTTTATGATATGGTGAAATTACGAACCATCTGGCGAACCATGTCCACTTCTGTTACATCAGCTATCCGCAATATGTCTTACAACTGGTCCATACCATCTTCCAGAGCGAATTCTCCACACAGTGCGATCTAGCGCTTCCACTATGTTCATCATCTTCTCGTGTCCTTACAGCTATCCAGTAGCTGCTTACGTCTTCTTCCTCGCCTTCCCGTTACTCCTATCCTTCCGTCTATATTTCCTTCAATGACGTATTTTGAAGACATTTACTATGCAAAATGTGACTAATTCCGTTGCCCTTCCTCCTCTTCCATTTTATGCAGGATTTACGTTCTTTGAACCGTGTATCGTGATACACATACGTTAGCAAGACCAACAATAATTTATAATTTATTTCAATCAAATTATCCACATGTTTCGGACAAAAAATTTGTTCATCACCAGGAGGTCTGCACAACATCTTAACAGTGTGCTACCATGCACCTTGAGAGTCTCCTATCTCTTTATCTTATGAGGACTCCTCTTAAGAAGCACGGTAAAATACTGTACGCTGCTTGTACAGACCTCCTGATGATGAACAATTATTTGTTCGAAACATGTCGAGGATACTGTAATTGAAATAAATTATTAAGAAAGGGTGTGCATCCTGTTGTCTTGCTCACGTTTATGCAGGATTTTCCCTCTCTTTGACTATGTAATAATTAATTTCTCACATGGTACATGAAACTTACTTGATACACAGCCTTACTTCATTTTCCCAACATGTGTATGGATACAACGCGTGATACGAACCGCGCACGCGCAAAAGTGGCATAACAGCGCGCAGTGCATCTGCGCAGAAACGCAAATGTAAGCTGTAGCCGTCGTCGTCGTCGTCGTCACGTACAATGACCACCGTCAAATCCGAGTGACCACTTGGAAGACCCAGGCGTAGATGGGATAATTTTAAGATATTTTCAGAAAGTAGGTTGTGGGGGTATGCACTGGATCTAGCTTACTCAGGACAGGGACCAGGTTGCGGGCTCTTGTGAATGCGGTAATGAACCTTCGGGTTCCATAAAATGCGGGGAATTTCTTGACAACCTGAAAACCGGATAGCTTCTCAATAAGGACTCTGCTCCACGGAGTAAGTAAGTAAGTAAGTAAG
>Ga0123354_10011162_pt1 | contig 13862 bp, 14 predicted proteins | sample TergutLab28metaG_2_FD_97872 | JGI IMG/M metagenome (GOLD analysis project Ga0123354, IMG submission 97872) | Labiotermes labralis P4 segment gut microbial communities from Petit-Saut dam, French Guiana - Lab288 P4 | ecosystem: Host-associated > Arthropoda: Insects > Digestive system > Gut ... | reverse complement strand
ACACACACACACACACACCCCAAACACACACACACACACACACACCCCAAACACATACCAAATACACACCAAACACACACCACACACACACACACACACACACCCCAAACACACACCAAACAAACACACACACACACACCCCAAACACACACCAAACAAACACACACACACACCCCAAACACACACCACACACACACACCCCAAACACACACCAAACAAACACACACACACCCTTTTTATTATATAAATGATACATTTAGTGCAGGCAATGCATGCACATTCCAGCCACAAAAAATAGATTACTGCAGTCCTGGCTAGTTGCATGACAACACATTGTGCAGTGAACAGCTGTGTTTCTCTTGGTGCAACTCTTTGACTTGGTTGGGATGTAATTATGTGTAGCAATAAGAACAAAGGAAGAGAAGTGTGCCATTAGTGACTTATATGTATGTGTATTGCAGTATGCATCAATCATTTTCTATCATGATGACGAGCAGAAGAAGTTGGCTGAAGAAACACTGGAAGAGGAAGCCAAAAAGTTTTCTGATCCTATTCTCACAAAAATTTTGCCTGCGACAACTTTTCATGATGCTGAAGAGTATGTACTGTACTTTCTGATGAGAACAGCTTTGACCTTGACATCATGAGCAGAGGTTTCTTATCTTGGGTCTAACCTTGTAGAATTAAAATGTAGGTCCTGTGAAGAACAGACATCTCCATGGCTATAAAAGGTAGCTCTTAACTGGACTGCACTCCAGCTAATACATTTTTAACTGGAATACTTCAGTTATTGCTCATAAACTTCTCCTTCTACCACCATGGCCAAAGTCATAGCTGTTCTCTTGAGTAAACATTTGTGTATACTTGTATTAGTTTTTATATGTGCAGATGTTTATATTTTAAGATGATACTAAAGATTTAATGAGATGTTGCTTTTGTGCAGCTATCACCAGAAATACCGTTTACAGCAGCATCCTTCTCTTCTGAAGGCCATTAATTTGGAGCCTGGACCAAAAGTGAAAAGCTCTCATCTGGCTGCAAGGCTCAATGGATATGTTGTTGGGAAGGGTGGCCTGACCCAGTTTGATGCAGAAGTAAAGAAGCTTGGCTTGGATGACATCACTGCCACGATTGTGCGGGATCTAGTTGCAGAGAATGAGGGTCGACAGCTTGTCTGCTGAATCCTTGGATATGGGAAACATTGTTATAGTAGGATTATTTACATAAAATCCCTGGCACATGGCTAGACAGGAAGGACTGACTGTCAGTTCAGTCAGCATCTGTCCTGAAGTAAGGGAGGTTCATTGATTTTGTGATGTATGTAAACGAAATTTCCTACACTAAATGTATTCTGTGTTTCCATAAAGTGTTTGTATTTTCTTAAAAAAAATTAACATACATGCTTTTATACTGTTTGAGGTTATTTTATATTTTTATTACTGGTGTTTTATACATTCTTGGGACCAAACATGATTGTACACTGAAAATGCATACCTCAGCTCTTTGTTTGAATGTTTGTGGTGATTTTAATGATCCCAATTAATTATGAATATCGAGACTGTACTGTGTGCTATTTTTTAACATAAAAATTTTAAAATATCTACAAAATTGTAACCAGAAGGTACTGTCACCTGAGGTGATGCCATGTCAGTAAAGGACACATACCAATGTGATGCATTGACGGTAACAGACACATACCAGTGTTTCTTCAGGAAGATGGGGGTAGCAAGTTCCCCTAAAGTGTTGGAACTTGCCTGCCAATACAGCATGTTTTCACATTCCAGAAGACATAGTAAAATGAGTACTTCAAACCATACAACATGATGGTGCTGCAGCTTGTTTAAATCATTTCGATTGGCGGTGTTCTGTAATTGATATGAGACACATTAATGAGGTTTATTGTGAGCAGTCTTCCAGGTTTGTCTATTATGTAGTGTAATGTGCTTATCTGGTGTTTCGGATTAATGTGCTGCAACCATCGTCAGGGTGACTCATATATCAGGAATATAAATCGCATTGAATCATCGATCCCAAATAGAATTTGTATGTTACATTTGTATACAACTGTATATGTAAGACACGCAGTACTTCCACTTACATGTATGTTGTACTGAACTGTCTGGTAATAGCCCAAATGGACCACAATATATTGCAGGCTTAATAAAATTTGCTTTAACAGTGAACAGAGAAGTTGTCCTTGTGCTCACCATTAAGGTTTATGGGGGAATGACAATGGGGTGCAGAGGGAACACTTTAAATTACTGACATGTATTACTTTACTACCAGTCATCAATGCCAACCCAAAAGAGAGTTGTGTGTGTTGCTTTGTTACTGGCTACTAACTAGTCAAAAAGGAGAGGGTCAGAACTGTAAAGCTAAATGTTCTTGAAGTTATGGTAGGTGGTGGCTTTATTATTTGTTTCTTTGTACTTCTATTCTAGACATTATCTTAATGATAGAGACTGAGTTGGGATGTTGACACAAGTAAGATTACTGCTCATTGTGTGCTCTGATACAGTACACAGACTGCACAAAGATTTTGTTCACATTAGAAATGTCATGTGGTTTCTTGGTACACATGTAAATGTAATTTTGTTTAAGCCTCTAAGGAAAGTGCAGCCTTCCCTGTGCCATTGTTCACAAGCCTTGTATGTTCAGTAGAATATATGCAGATCTCTTATGCAGAAGTTCATCCAAATCGGACAATAAACGTGGAAAATACGGATAGAAATGTATTTACTGCCTTAAGTAGAGTGTGACTACTTGAGCCCGTTTGCATGAGACTCGCAATATCTTCACAACTTTTTGAAAAAAAAAAGTATACTGAATTTAATAAAAATTTGACAAATGGCCTGGTCACTCATACAAAGTCACAAAGAGACGAATGTGGTCTCGACATAAGGCATTTTATTTTAATTTGTACAGGACGCCATTGTGCGCTTGGCGTCACAGCGTCCCCAAAGTATACGCACTCAGGCCCCTTTGTCCCCACTGAACTACGTATGCTTCTTGGGGCCTGTCATTGGATTCTACATAACCAGGACAAGTGAAAAGGCGTCGTTAGGTGAGTGCTTTGATGCTTTCTTCATGGAGCATAAAAATAGTCATGTGGGTGGAGACCAGTGCCGTCGGTGGCCTATTAACGCTAAAAGCGTGTGTCGGTACAGAGAATACCCATAAAGATTTTTTAGTGACCGTGTGTTTCGTGACAATCGGCGAAGTGAAAGCCAACCTCTACCTAGGGACGTAAATTAATTTCTATCCGTACGTGTACGTTCAACATTCATTGCCCAGTTTGGGTGAAGTTCGGTATAAACGATATGCATATGATGCCGTTGAGCTTGGGTGATTTTTGTGAAAACTGGCGCGTTCATTAGCGTGCTTATGGACGTAAATGAAATTACGTTCACGTACTTCCAGCGTAACCGAATGAGATACTGAAAGTAAAGAACGGCAGAGTAAAGCTTGCTGTATGCATTACGTTACGCACTACACCACTTGCAATCTCGTTCTTTGCTTTTAATGTTTTGCTGCAGACTGGCGGTTGTTACCGCGGCTTATCCACCGTGTGTGAGAGCATTTGTCTTTCGCCCCACGAAGAGGTAGTAGAATGTGCTTTCACGTTCTGTTCTCATACGAGCATTGTAGGGCTGTGTAGGTTATGTTGGGAAAGTAGGGAAAGTTTTCACATATTTCAGATCATGCATTGGATATCACAATAGCTGATGTACAAGGGGACTGTGCAGGAAAGTTGGGCCGTTTATTTTGTTTACACTTTTGTGCCTGTTTTATTGTTTGTTTACCGTGCGAACCATTTGGTTTCAGATTAGAAATTTGTGGAAGAAATATAACGCATTTATATAACTTCATTGAAGAGATCAGTTACTAGATTAGCGTAAGTGCAAGAAATATGTGCCAAGTTCGTATATACATTGTAATGTGTCGTGACCCTTAGTAGGTGTGTGTTGATTGTGAAACAGGACACTGCACGTCAGTTCCGTATAGGTTATGATAAGAAATCGAGTTATATTTAGAATTATCCGTCTTCCTTTAAGCATAATGGGCCAACGAGGATCAGCAGCAGCTTCCAGTGTAAGGGTGATAATGGTTTATTAATTTTAATGGTAGATTGTTTATGACAATAATGTTTTATAATAGCGGGTGTAATATATTACAGATGATGCCAACGTTATTACATGACATCGATGTTCCAACGAAGAAGGCCACATTTGCCATGGCCTGTTTCTGGGCACCAGATTCATTATTTGGTGTACAGAATGGTGTTATTCGAACTCGTGTTGGATTTGCAGGCGGTACAACAGAAAATCCTACCTATCACAGTATGTAAGTGGCATAAATTCATTAATTAAGGAACCCATGTATAACATTGGTGTTAGGCAGTATTTGTTAACTGTCACATTTGGTGACACTGACAGGCATATATGTGAAGTTCCACACACTACCTGAATCCTGCATTATTTTCTGTAAGAGAAGATTGATATGCCTGGCATTTTCATTTGGACATAACCTTAAAGATATAGGATGGGAGGGTGTGGATTGTATTCAGCTAACTTGGGGCAGAAACAAGTGGCAGGCTGTTTTGAGCTCTGCATTGAACCTTTGGGTATGGAAAAGGAAGGGGATTTCTTGACTAGCTAAGGAACTAGTAGATTTTTAGGAATGACTGTGCTCCTTTTAGTTGGTTAGTTAGATCCTTCACTGGTCCAAGTCAAAGGATGTAAAACATGTCATAACAAAAGTGCCGATCTTATGTCAGATATAAATAGAAGTAACTACTTGACACAATTGTAAACATATATGTAGAGTTGTAGTCTATTTAAACAAACTATGTAACATGATACAGCAGAACTATGTTAGTTATTTCATATAGGAACCACCAGTATCAAAGCTTAAAGAGTATTTAACTACATAATTCTAAAAACTACAAACACCATTAAGAGCAGACATGAAGTGTAGTGTAAATCAACATGTCCACTGCTCTAAGAAATGTTTTATGTTTGTCCTTAAATAGCTTAAAAATTTTAAACTTACTTGTGAGATGGAGTACAAATGTTGTCGTTCTAATTTTTCTTGAAGAAGGTAGTGGTGTTTCTTGTGACTTTCAATATACTTGGTGGGCCAGGACAGCGTAGTCAGTACAGCAACTCACTTCGGGCTGGACAGTCCAGGGATCAAATCCTAATGGGGGCAAGATTTTCTGCAACTGTCCAGACCAGCCTTGGGGCCCATTCAGCCTCCTGTAAAGTGTGTACTGGGTCTTTCCTGGGGGTAAAGCAGCTGAGGCATGGTGTTGACCATCCACCCCCATCTAGCACCAAGCTTAAAGAAAGAGTACAGCTATACCTTTACTCCCCCTCTTGGCCTTTGTGGCTTGTTCCAGGGAGAACTGTACCTTTGTTACTTTACCTTCAGTATATTTGTGTCTGGAAGACTGATGTTACAAGAAAATTGAATGATTTTTGAAGTGATTGTTTGACTGTGCGGTCAGGTGGGAAAGCAACAATGTCCTTCCATCAAGTTGTGGTCACTGACAACACATAAGTTTGCTGCGTGAAAGCACCATTGAGAAGACTAAATGCATTGTGAGAAAGTGAAAAATAAAGTCCCAGTGCTTAACCCTTAGCCGCCGAACGACATATATTTGTGTCGTGCAGTGAGCCCTTTAAATAGCCGAACGGCCACTAAAGTGGCCGGGGGAGGGGGATTTAATTCCGGCATCAAAGATTTAATTCCAGTGTCAAAGGGTTAAGTAAATATCACATAATGATTTGTAGAGATGTTGAGGTGTGATTCCAGGCACTGCGTGGCACTATGGAGATGACGGGTTAGTTTCAGAGGCCAGCTACTTTACTGCATCAGAATGACTCCCTGGTCCCTGATGGGTAGGAATTTGGGCAGACCCCAGAGATGGTACAGATACTGTGGAGAAAAGCCTCTTGCCCCTGATGAAAACTGAATTTAGGTTCTTTGGTTTTTCAGCCTGTGGCTTTGTCAATGTAAGTGTGATGTCTGCCTTCTGTATAGGGGAATATTATTATATCTGACGAATGTCCCAAGGCACTTCCGCATTGTTTCTCATAATATATAAAAATTTTATTTGCAATGAACGTGTGTTAGATGTGGTGTGTGCCTGTGCACCTCACAGAGCCTTCTTTAAACCTGCTGTTTACTGCAGTACATTGAACTTACAGAAATGGACCCCTTAGCGTGGTAAATAGGACTGGCAGTGAGTTGTGCCCTGATCGCTGTCACAGTAGACTGTCCGTGTGAAGTGTGATGAGAAGTGTTCAGATACCTTGATGTTCCTGTATAACAGAATTCTTACTTGAAATGTCGATTCTCTGCCAGTGTACACCAGCATTATGTCAGTCTGTCTGTTAGCACTACATGTACATTAACATTACACAATTAAATGTCGGTCTCCAGTGCCATGTTTTCAGGTCGGGGGGCATTGACAAAATGGAGTGAGACACCAAGATTACTGAGTCCCAGCCTTTTTGACCCGTTGTAGGTTTTCACGATGGTTGTTCTTCAGTTGATGGTTGTTTTGTGGTTTTTTCACCATATATTAAAGGTTTATTCTGATGTTTCGGAGTAGCATACTGCATCCATCTTCAGGATGACTGATTGGGTGAAGGTGAATACTAATGTAACTGGGAGGAGGGAATTCATCAGTTGTGCTGCAGCAGACCATACTGCAGGGCGCTAAACCTTGAAGAAACACACATCAAATGAGGACCCCATCTTAACGTAAAAGATATTTAATGGGTGAACACATATTGATGTGTGTACATCTAGGCTCTGTGAATTTAAGAAATGCATAAAGATAAAGACTGTTGCAATCTCAGAACTGCTGTAAATGATTTTGATACGTTTCATACTCCGAGCCTTAATTGGATGCATAAATCATTAAAAGACCAACAGATGCACTTTGGTGTGATGGATGTAATTTTGTTGCATAGTGGTGACCAACATTTCGGCCACATGGTGACCACTGTGTGGCTGGAGAAATGATGTGCTTTGAAGTTCTCAGGACCCTTGGAATGGCCCTATGCATCCTCCCTACCCAACTCCACAGACCACAGGTTGGAATGCACTTATCTAGACCGTGGCACTGTGTGGGGGGTGTGACAGTTGTTTAGTGAATGTAATGAAATGTCTGTTTACAGAGGGGATCATACAGAAGCAATTGAAATTGACTATGATGCTAATGAAGTATCATACAGTGAATTGCTGGATTTGTTTTGGAAGAACCATGACCCAACTGCAAGAACGTCTAAACAGGTATGTGGACTGACACAGAAAGGTTTACCTGATACACTAGTGCTGTAGTGGCAGAACTTGTAAGTTAAGTACTGTCCATTGGACACTCCCATATCATAGTTCCGACCATTTCCTGTTCTAATATCTGCTTATTATTCATCTTCATGAAGATTCAGGTCAAATAGTCCAAGTGCTTTTTGGCTGTCTGACCCCGATGACAGGCACCACAGTCATTCAAAACGTCTGTGTCTATTTGCCAGTCAACATGGTTTAACTCTTCAGGAGACCTGACTCTTTCTAAACGTCATCAAGAGAACCTGAACCACAAGTCTTTCTTTATGCATTTCCTTATGTGTTCTTAATATGAATTACCTGCTCTCAGAATTTTCATCTCTGACTGCTCTAATTATGACTTAAAGATCATTACTTATTGATCAGTCTTTGTAGCATCTGTTGTGAGGCTGATGAGTGATTGAGAATAGGAAGACATGAAAGGATGTGGCCATGGCCTCTGCATTGCCCTTGCAATGACGTAGAGCAGCTGAGTAAACCCCAAAAAGCGTTGGTTGGACATCGGCCTAATGAACCAAGTGGGATGTGCTGCTGCTGGACATAGCATAATACAGAGTACTGTGTTCATGTTCATATTGTGCTGAATTTCATATCTATGTGAAACTTTGGCCTTTCATAGTATCGTGATTTATTATGTTCTTGTCCAAGCTTTTAAATAGGTATTTGATGTAGATAGTAAAATAATCATGTATAAGGGATTATCATTCAAAGTAACAGCAGTATTTGGGCATCATGTTGCAATTATTTGTATCGCTGTGTGTTTGTCATGTGAAACAGTACTTTGGTACAGCCATAACATCAGGCAAGCTTGAGATGGTCTGTGTTTACTGTGGGTCCAGGCAGGCACTGGATCTGATTTTGAGCCCTGGCTGATGACTGAACTTGTAATCACTTGCAACAGCAGTGGGGGAATGTTGAGTGGCATTAGGGAAATGAAATTCTTAAAAGAAAGCTAGCCCATTCTGTCTTTGTTTCTCACAAATCCCACAGACTGTTCTAAGATTTGTCGTCTTAGAAACAAATGTACGTTGTATTGTACTACTTATTTACATCTTTTGTATCATTTGTTAGTATTATGTTCTGTAACTCAATTTGAGATAAACCACATGTATCCAAATATAAGATGAGGCTCTGTATACGGCAAACTCCTTCAGAATCTTAAGTTATCAGTTAAATGCCTAAGCAGAATGTATTTAACTTTGTGCATGATTATCAGATGACCCTACCATTTTCAAGATGCCATACCAGTCTATATTTCCGGTACATGCAGTATTTTTGTGTACTGTGCGTTGTCCTGTAATCAGCACTGGCATATATGTGAATTTACTTGCTTTCAGTACACTTCGCTAATTATGTATCACAATCAAGAGCAAAAGGAGTTAGCTGAGAAAACATTGAAAGAAGAGGAAAAAAATAAATCAGCATACATTGTCACAAAAATCTTGCCTGCCACGAAGTTCTACGATGCTGAAGAGTAAGTCACTCAGTGACCAGTCGAATTGTTAGCTGTTGATATGGCACACAGGCCATGAAGCACTGCTCACGCGCCACCCAGTGTTTCTGTTACGTTTCAGTATAGTCCTTGTGACTAAAGCTATGAATATGCTTCCAGTAGATTGGATGATTTTGCAATATGTGTAACACTGTGTAGTTGTTCAAGGTGAGCCTAGCAGTAACCATGCGATGCTGATTGCAGCTATGGACAGTATTAGGGAGCTCAGCTAGCAAGACATCTGGCCACTGTAGAAACACTTGTGTCATGTAAATTTTTAATGTGATTCAGTGCTTAGCACAGTGTGAACACTGCATGCTTTATTTGCAGCTACCATCAGAAGTACCGTTTGCAGCAGCACCCATCACTTATGAAGGCAATAGATCTGGTTCCTGGAAATAAACTGAAGAGCTCGCATTTGGCTGCAAGACTTAATGGATATGTTGTTGGGAGAGGTGGCCTGGCCCAGTTCGATGCTGAAGTGTCACGCCTGGGTCTGGATGAGAAGACGGCAGATTACATTCGTAAACTGGTGCTGAAATATGAAGGTCAAGGATTATTCTGTTAATTTGTACTTGCAGTAAGAGCAGGGGGTGAATGTCCACCCTCCTCCCACCCCCTGACAAAGGCACATCCTAGATGAGATTCTTGGCACAGGCAAATGCTGGGAGTGCTTTGTTTCAGTTGGTGAATCACCACAACAGGCACATCAAAAGGCACACAGTCCCTACAGGAAACAGCACTATGGAATTAAATTCATATCAGTTTTCTGGATTTGATGTTGTCCTTCGAATGCGATGCCTCACCACTAAACCTGGTATCCTACCTGGCCACTTAGTTTGCCTTTGCATGCATGTAGCAGTAAGTGGAATACAATATGAGGTAATGTAAATGAAAAGCATCAGTTTTTCACAGAGGTATTTTTATGATTGTTTGAATAAAATCATTGTTTTAAATTGAAATAATAACCAGTTTATTCTTTAACTGTAAAAGTTTAATGTGTTATGAGAAAGCATTTATTGAGATGCTGTTTTAATAATTAATATGCAGTAAAACTCGGTTATGATGCCATATGGACGGAATAAATTGTATAGTTATGAATGAGTGTCGATGTTGTGTGCTGAAAGTGAAGGAAAAATATTTCAAGACAAAATACAGGCAAGCAGGCATGTTACTGACTGTTAATACTATAATCTGTCTCAAACTCAGATTACACTTAAAATTCACAAATAAAAGTTACACCTCTGTAATTGCAAATTTTCGTACAGGTTTATGCCAAACAGTACATTAACTTAAAGTTAGCATTTAGGAATAACAAAAGTTATCATCAGAAAAGGACCGCTTACTGGGACATTGTCTCGTCTCGCTGAAACCACTTAAGTAGTGAACCATCAACTTCACCTCGTTCAGGGTTTCGAAATCACTTTATTCTTGATCAGTTCTGTTCAAACACACTAATCATTTCGATTCTGTTTTTTCCAAATACCGTAACCTGGTACCCATTGTGTAGAAGGCTGGATGTGCCCTAGGTCCGGTCTGGAGTGCTGCGAAAATTTTGCCCCCCCCCCCTCGGGTTCCATCCCAGGGCACCATTCAGCCCATAGCGAGTCACTATACAAACTGCGCTATCACAGCCCTCAAATTAGCATTCTGGTATCTGGCAACCACTCTCCCCCTGAGATTCCAGATAAGACAGCTTGTACTGTGGTTTGTATCGTGGAATTTACAATACCATATTCCCAGTTTTGACGCCTGGACCTTCTGTAGGCGTATGTAGCTGTGTTATCTCTTTACCAGTCGCCTATTAACTGCAGCACGAGGGAAGTAGAAAGAAACTTTATGCACAAAGTGAATTACTGTTACCGTTGTCATTTCCAGGTCTGGAATTTGTACAGCTCCATGAAAGAGTTAGGCTTGCCTTCTCAAAGACAAGGAGCTGGCTGAATTCTAAGAATAGCTGACTTTTTGGAAAATTGTATTGAAACTCGTGACTGGTAATGTCTTTATATCCGATGTAGGTGCTGTTATGTATGCTGTTATGTATGTAAGCAAGGCACAAAAACACGTGCCTTATTGGGAGTTAGTTGGTACAACTGACTGTGTGACGCTACAGCCGAGGTGTCACACTAATTGAGGTTGTCATAACTGAGTTCAGTTCTGTTTTCATTCATAAAAGTTCTCCTTCTGTACTTGAAGTGGCCCATTGAGTTATATTATATTATATATTTTGTTCATTCAATCCAGGATATAGAACATGGAGAAAGACAATCAAAATATTTACATATTAAATATAATACATGTCACATTTCAGAGATAAAAAATATACATGCAAGCATTAAATACTAATACATGCCAAACCTGTGTTGTAAAGTTCATGAGATGATCAAATAAAGTAAAGTTAGAATTGTGAGAGACAGTAAGCTAAAGTAGCAGTCTGAATTTACAATATATATGTTGCCTCTAAAAATATTTATAATGTAACATTTCAGTATTTGATTAATAATGAAACAAAGTCGATAGAGAACTATAAGTTTAAAATTTTTAGAGTCTATTGTAGTTATAAAATTCATTTAAGCTATAAAATGAGTTGGAGTGTAAGTATTCTTTCAGGGATCGTTTTAACTGTTTCTTAGTCTGGAGAAGGTTCTTCACACATAGGTGGGCAAGTTATTGAAGGCCTTAATTCCAGAGTAATATGGTCCCCTCTGGAAAACTGTCAATTTTGAAGGTGGTAGATGTAAATTTGATTTATTTTTAGTGTTAAAACCATGGATTTCTGAGTTTAATCTAAAATAATCAGTATTTTCAGCCACAAAAAGCAGGAGTGATAGCAAATATTGATATTGTAGTGGCAATATGTTCAGCCTTTTAAAGTACTCTCTACAGGAATCTCTGTTTCTTATTCCCACCATGGTCCTAACAATTTTATTTTCAATTCTGAAAATAACATTACTGTGGCGGGTATTACCCCAAACTATTATTCCATAGGTCAATATTGAATGAAAATATGAATAGTCTATCAATTTCAAGGAGTCTAAGGACAGGAAGGGTTGCACTACTCTCATAGCAAAGGTGGCTGCGCTCAATTTATGTACAATGGCCACAATATGTTTTTTCCATGACAGCGAATTATCCAGAGTTAAGCCAAGAAATTTTATACTGTCAGCTGTAGTTAGTTTCTTATCTTTATATGTTATGTCAAAGTTACCAAAGGAATTATTTTTTGTTGTAAAATGAATAAAGTGAGTCTTTTCCCAGTTTAAGGATATCAGATTTTCATTAAACCATTCCTGTATGTGCTGAAGGATTTTGTTAGCATCATCTCTGAACTTTATCGGATCTGGGTTTGAGATAATCAGGCTTGTATCATCAGCAAATAGGACAAATTTATTGTTTTTATTTATTGAGTGTGGCAATTCATTTATATATAAGAGGAAAAGCAAGGGGCCAAGTATTGATGAGGAACACCATGGGGTTTTTCACCCCAATCTGAGACAGAAATAAAACAGTTATTATTTAAGACAACTCTCTGGTATCTATCTTGTAGGTAGGCTTTTATTAATTGGAAAAGTCCTCCTGTTATTCCATAAAAACTTAATTTATTTAGTAAAATATCATGGTTTACACAGTCGAAGGCTTTTTGTAAATCAAGGAAGATGCCTCTGACATTATTTTTTTTAAATTCCATTTAATATATTATTAATGAAATTAAACGAAGCTTGTTCAATGGAAGAAGTTCTAAAACCAAATTGTTCAGCAGCTAGAATATTGTTGGTTTCCAGATGATTCATAAGTCTGATGTACATTAGTTTTTCAAGGATCTTCGAGAATGAGGGCAATATAGAAATTGGTGTATAGTTTGTTAATTTTTCTTCTAAAATTCTAAAATGAGCCATCCTGGTTGTGTGTATATAAACAATAGGTGTTGGTATCAGTCAATAACACAACAATATCTAAAAAAGATGTTTAATAAAGGATGAAGTAAACTACATGTTTCAGCCTAATGTGGCCATCATCAGGTTTACATCCGAAAGTATGGTGGTATTGCTTTACAGGATTGGTACAGATATGTCACGATGGTGAGATCTCAGCATCTGTGATGTTTGTTATATGCTATTTTTAGGGGGCACAAGGGGGGGGGGGTATCTGTAATGTGCGCTATCCTGGGGGTGCAGCTCTGGTATGTCTGCTCGCTGCTGTCCTGTGTGGGTCTCCAGCTACTGTTTGCCCATATCCGATGTCTACTGCTGGTGGGCTTTTTGTATAGGTTGTGTGTGCTCTCTATCCTTTGTATCTGTGGTGATCTCTGTGTCCAGTCCGTTTTATGTGTGCATGTACTTGTCTTCCATCTAGGGGGTGTCATATTTGGTGGTTAGGTGACCAGGTCTCAGACCTGTTTGGTAATTATTGCTTGGCACTGTGATGGTAATTGTCATTGTGATATCACTGTTGGTATATATATCCGTAGTCTGGTGTCACTTGTATTTCCTGGTTTAACTTGTCATATTTATGCAGGTTCGTCTAGTTTGTTCAGTTGTTATTTGTATGAGGCAGCGTAACGGTATGGTATAATTACCAAACAGGTCTGGGACCCGGTCACCTATCCGCCAAATATGACACCGCCTAGATGGAAGACAAGTACACACACACACAAAACGGACTGGACACAGAGATTACCACAGATACAAAGGATAGAGAGCACACACAACCCATAAAAAAAGCCCACCAGCAGTAGACATCAGATATGGACAAACAGTAGCTGGAGACCCACACAGGACAGCAGTGAGCAGACATACCAGAGCTGCACCCCCAGGATAGCGCACATTACAGATCCCCCCCCTGTGCCCCCTATAAATAGCATATAACAAACATCACAGATGCTGAGATATCACCATCGTGACATATCCATACCAATCCTGTAAAGCAATACCACCATACTTTCGGATGTAAACCTGATGATGGCCACATTAGGCCGAAACATGTAGTTTACTTCATTTTTTATTAAACATCTTTT
>Ga0123354_10011160_pt1 | contig 13864 bp, 9 predicted proteins | sample TergutLab28metaG_2_FD_97872 | JGI IMG/M metagenome (GOLD analysis project Ga0123354, IMG submission 97872) | Labiotermes labralis P4 segment gut microbial communities from Petit-Saut dam, French Guiana - Lab288 P4 | ecosystem: Host-associated > Arthropoda: Insects > Digestive system > Gut ... | reverse complement strand
GAGTGGACCCCGTTCCAGACCCACTACTACTCAGAAAATCTGGTAGCGCCGGGGATCGAACCCGGGACCTCTGTATCTGTAGCCAGAAACTCTGACCACTAGACCACAGAGGCGGTCAGAAGTCACATAAGGTGAAATATTTATCTAATACGTGCGTTTGTTGGTTCTAAGAGATTGTAACGCTGCCTTTATCGTCATCTTTTGCTGTTGCTTGTCTGGACGTATTAGACAATTCTGGGATTAGTTTTTTACGTAATACTTAATTTCCTCTTATCAGTACTTCATTGCATCAGACCGTACAACTGCACAAGTAATCGTTCTATAAACACGTAACATTTTGTATTGTCATAAATTAACGTCATCATGACACGTAATTTTTGTCTTTAAGCGAATCGAATTTCAGCGTTGTATCGTATCGTCCTATCTGCCATTGTTACGCATTTAGTTATGTCAATCTGCACTGCCGCTGCCCTCATTATTCAACTCTCAGAGAGTCCAAAGAACGGGCACTAGATGGCAGGAACGTCGCTTCGACCTTATCTCGACGTTGGCTGTGATCCAATTGAGCGCTCTGTCGACCTGAATCTCGACGTCGGACGGAATAGGGGTGAAACAAGAGTGCCAACAATACGGCCGATAGCATAGGGTTACGTTTTCATTAACTAGGTCTGTGAGCACCACAGAATGATGCACGTATACCGGCTGATAACAGCTGTAGCTACCCGGTTTATCTGCCTTGCGTGACTTGTTCCGCGAAAGGAGTCTTGAAAAGATACGAATAATATTAAAATGGGTTTTGGGGAATAGTTGTAAGGATGATCGGGACAAAGTGTGTTACAAGTAGGTTTTAGTGACGAATATTTTGCTTCGGTTAGAAGCTCATTGTAATGGATCAAATAGCGTAGGTTTCAATTGATTTCACCCGACGACAGCACGTTTACCTTCCGGCCGACAAGTTGTTTGTGATAAAAGACGAGATTATGGGAAAATAAAACAAAAATGCGTGGGTCAGGTTCGTGAACCTTTTTGTGCAGCACTATTCAGAGGAATGCTGGGGTACTGTAAAAGGAGCGGACAATAAGGGTTTACAAAAAAAAAAAAAATGCAATTGTTTTTGGTGGCGCAGTGCAGCGGAAGGTGCCGACACTATTTATAAAATATGCTGATACGATACCGTGAATCGGTACGTAGTCGATTGCTGTTGTTTTATGTGGTAGGAAGTAATTCTGTCTGTGCGTGGGTAACAGGGAATACTGTAATGGCTAGATATTCTGTACTACACACACTTCGAAGGTCTGAGATTAAACTATAGAATTTTAGAAACTGATTACACACAAGGCGCCCGTAGTTTTTGTAAATAGCAGCAGCACTAATAATAATAATAATAATAATAGCAATAATACTGTGGTGCTGATAAGTCCTTAGCCCGACCAGGAAGGAAACAAGCTAATGTTTCTGTCAGAATTGCGTGAATTTCCTTCGGTGCCTTGCCTTGCAGGAAAAAACTTGATGAAAGCTCGCGTTGCAATAAGGTGTGAGCGAAAGAGTTGAGTGTGACAAAGAGAGAAAGCATATTGATGCCTTCTTCTAGTACTAATCATTGTCACCTATACTCCAGCAGTTAGTCTTAAGCTTCAATGTGCTCTATTAACACAATATCTAAGGAGCAAATAACAATGTTACTCTAGTGGAATTAGAGTTGAAAGATTGTAAGAAGATATGTGAAGGAAATGGTGTCATACTAAACTAGAGTAATAGTTGACAGGCGTTGTGAAGGGAATGCTGTCATCTTGTGATGCGTTTCTCAGAAATCCCGTTTCAAAAGTGATGGTCAGGAAGATGCAGTTAATAGCCAATTGGTAAACGTTGTGACCATATAAAGAAGTAGGCATAACGTCATTAACAGTCAATCGAAGATTAAGATTAGAAGTCACAAGATTGAGACTCCACCCCCACCAACGCCCAAGAAACTCTGTATAAATACTATTGTATTAGTGTAAAGCCAATACTAACTTGAGTCAGCTCTGGGGCAGAGGTCACTGGAGCGAATCTTCATTTTTGGAACCACTTTAATAATATCATCGCTTGCCTGGGCTATCATTTCAGCTGTACTTCAACTAGACCCAACTGTAAACACTCTTGTAGCAGCAACTTCCAATAAATCAGCTTCAGTAGTCATCTGAAAACAAAGTTCGAGTAGGACCCACGGCGTGGCCAGCTGGTGCCCAACCAGTCCTCGCCCAATCGCGTTACACTACAGTGTCTCGATGTTGTTGAAATCACGCGCATCCTGACATGCTTCCGAACTTTTTCTTCCTGGGCGGGCTAAGGACTTATCAGCACCCTGGTAATAATACGTGTAAAAGAGGGCAAGTTTCGTTCTGTAAATGCTACTGATGATTTTTGTGAGTTGTGATTTTCATGTACACAAAATTAAAAAAAAAAAACTTGTGTTCCCTGGTAACACACCTGTAATTAATTAAACGCCACTCCATGCATGCGGAGAGACGAACCAGGGTATGAAGCTCTACGCATTATTAACCTCGACACTACATGCAGGTCAGTTGTCAGCTTCAAGTCCTCGCCCTTTAGCCTTGGACGAAGCCCCCCCCCGCGCCCGCCCCTCACAATTGATGGATAAGGCGCTTAGTGGACCGCATATACACGGCCCGAATACAGTAGCCAAAAAGGTACAGTTGTCCCTGTCCATGCCAAGAAGGCGTATGGAGGGTGTAGGTACAGCTCCATTCGTTCTTAATCTCGGCGCTAGATGGAGGTGAGTAGTCTACTTCACGCTCCGGCCGCTTTACTCCTGGAAAATAACTCCTAGTACCCACTGGAGATGACGGCGCCAACACCGGTCTGGAAGATTTTGGAGAAAAGAAAATCTGTAGCCCCTTTTCGGGATTCGAACTCTGGACGGTGCAGCCCAGAGGCAGCCGCTGCACCAGCTAATCGGGAAGTTGCCGTTTAGACTGCAGCACAGTCGCTGACAGAGTTTTTGAACTGTTTTGTTTAACGAGGTTGTTGATTGCTAAACTTGCATTGTGTCGTTGGTGGATGAGCATGGAACAATGGCGGAATTATATTGACACCGGAACACGTGCGTACTGTGTTGTCAGAGAGAAAACTGGCCTAGTGCCACTGCGCCCATCCGAAATCCCACAGGGGCTGTTCTGGTATTCGAACCCCGGCCTAAAATAGGGCCCTGCTACGTGGTGTGCTTTGTTTATAGACACCCAACAATTATCCTTTCATGTCTCACAGCAATTACACTCCGAAGCGAAGAGCGACGCCAACAAACACCCTCAGCACGCTCGGAATCATTGCCACTCTACTGCCTCCTTGCTAGCGAGACGGGTAAATGGACGACGATCAGCTGCAGTCAAGTAGCTTTCCGTATCGCGGTGCCGTTGCCCGTCCGGCGTTTGCGCAATCGTGTTACTGTTCTGCTAAGTAAGCGTGGTGTCCTGCGCACACACATTCCTGTCCCAGGGCAACCAGTTCAAACCAGATCTGTAGAAAGTGTACAGACACTTGGCACTGTGCCCGCCTGGCGGCCACGATATGGTGATGTAACGAGTCGCAGTGGTCCGCGGGCCGGAGAGGGTTTGCTGCCAACATAACTACCAGCTAGCGTGTCCAATGTCACATGGCAGGTTCCGTATGAGTGTGAGATTGGAGATTCCAGCGGCCGTGAATATCACGTTTACGGTCATCTGTGATACTGATCAGTTCGATAGACCCTACCAGCATTTAGGAGGAACCCGCAGCCTCCATTTTCAGGACACAGTATGGAGGAATTCGTTGGATACATTGGCACTCGTCTTCCATAGTACAATGCCACACGTGAGAGGTGAGGCAATGTACTTTTGGTTTGTAAACATTTTGACTGTGAAGTTCATCTACATAACACGAAACTTTAGTTAATACCTCACAGTAAACACGCCACTGCCCCATTACAAAACGAACCAGTGAGTGTCTCTTCAGGCAAATAATAACTGTTCACTGTCGACATAAATATAGGATCGAAGCTGGGGGGTGGCGGGGCTGCCGGCCCGGGCACCAGAGTCTATGGGGGCTGCGAAATAACGGGCAACATGAATATCTTAATTGAAGAAATTTGATTTTATGGGCGCAACAGCTTTTACATTACTGACTCAAATAAAAGGACTTTAAAATATATGTGATTTGTTTATAAAGTTTGTAATTTCTACCGACCCGGTTATTATTCGCTCCGTGCGCGGTAACATGTAGCTATACCACAGCGTAAATAAATTCATTGTATGGGCCAAATGCGTTTGCTTCTATTTGAAGCAGACTGTATAAGCGTAGACCTACATGTGAGTTGTTACCAGTCGTGTATCATCTATGCTGACAAGTCAGAAATAGTACAAAAGTTGCTGAAAACGAATTTGTCATACTGATTCCAACAACGCTGATCCCTTTGTCATCCAGCCAGTAGCCAGCCACTTCACTGATTGAACTATCCTCTTTCTCTGAAATAATTAAAGTCATTAAAATTAAATTTGTATCCATGTCTGGCCCAGGGTAGGGACAAGTGGAGGGCAAGGTGTGACATGGTAATAAACCTTTGGGTTCCAAGCAATGTGGGAAATTTGCAACTAGCTGAGGATCTGTTAGGGACTGAAGAAGGGCTGTGCTCCATAGAGTTAGTTAATCACTTAGCTAACTCATTAGTTAAATTGTTTGTTTGTTTGTTTGTTAGTTATCTATCCTGTCTGTAAAATCTGGTCCATCATATTTGAGTCTTCTATCAGGTGTGCATGTGCACATGCAGTTAAAAAAGTCTGCACTTTAGCTTTGTTATGTTTGCTCATCAGTCAGTGTATCTGCATTTTAAGTACCTGAGAAATTATTGATCTTACGAACATTTATATTGGGTTCTGGTCTTGTTTAATGCAGAGTGCAGAATAAAGCTTTATCAGTTCCACACTGTCACCTGGCATTGTGTAGTTTGTTGATGGATCAGTTGTCAGTTTTTGGGCAGTGAAGCACCTAACAGAGCTGGCGGATGAGCCAGCTGTGTCCGTGATGTGGCAAGGACAGAGTATCTGTTGTGTTTCATCCACCAATCAACTATTGATACAACTGTAAGAGTGACGCTGTCTTTCTGCTTGACAGTTGTGCCAGTCAGAAACTAACTAGTGACCTATACAGGTGTATCAGTGTTACAGAGAAATGCAATGCCTCCACCTGCAGGGTAGGGAAATATTTTCTTTTCACCTGGAAAATCATACTGCATCATCTTTAAAGTTGCAAGAGAAGGCAGAGTAACAGCAATTAAGACACAGTGACTCCAGTATAATTCCAACCACATGACAAGAGCTTCCCGCCTTTGTTCTTGAATCATAGGATATGTGACCAATGCTCTCCATCCCTAGCTGCATCTTTGGTCATTCAGATTCTACAGCTGTGAAAGGCCAGTGTTTGGTATCTTCTGTTTGCTGGCAAGGTGAACAAGAACATGTTTTGAGCGCCATTATGACGGGGTTCGCAGACACTCGACTTCCTGGTTTCTTGCTCTGAAACTTGGCCTTTAAGGCTGCTATGCATTTTTTATGATATCTTTTACCTAAGAATTGGATTGCTAATGATGCCATATGAATGAAAGTACTTATATGTTGATGAGATGTGGAATAACTGACCTTGTTTTTTCATGTTTTCAGCTAAAATCTACTGAATATTCCTGTATTTATTATGAAGAATAAATGTGGTGTGGTTTAACGTTACATGCGTAGTTTTGAATGTCAGTAATGATTTATTGAACACAGGAAGAAATGTAATGTAATGTAATATGTGTGTGTGTGTGTGTGTATAAGTGATTTTAGCTGTTAAATTGTCAGCTTAGTAAAGAGTTGGCAAGAATGAGGAATACTTAGGTCAGCATAGAGTTCACAGGTTACTAAGTTCAGTCTCCAAGTCCACCAATTTACCACTCAGTTTAATTCGTACTAGAAGTGACTATAATTTCATTTATATGAAGGCAGTGCAGAGTACATGCTTGGTAATGGCGCGCGCGCACACACACACACATATTTATAGTGGCAACACTTCCTGATATTAACTTCATTATGTACTGTCAGAAGTGAAATTTACTTATATAGTAATTTGAGTTAGACCAAACATTTGCATGTGCATGCATGTGTGAGAGGTGTGTGCTGTGGAATGTTGCCAGCATCATGACTGGTAGTTATATATTCAGATGTCAATTGCCATTTTTTTTATTAGAATGCTTTTCAGAATGACTTGAAAGTTCTTTGTGTGTGTGTGTGTGTGTGTGTGTGGTGTGTGTGTGTTTTCATTCATGCATCTGTGTTGTATGAAGGTTCACTAGGCCAAGCTGGCTTTCAGGGTGCTTTTTTTTTTTTTATCATTTTGAATCTCTGGCTACCATTATGGCTGAACTGGTGCAAATGAGCTGGAACACATCCCTGTATGTGTTTGGCTTTTAATACCATATTTTTCTTTTGTCCCCAGGCAACCAATTTACGACCGATTGTAACAGAATACGATTCCAAGAAGAGAGGCACGAAAACTGAACTTGTATTAAAAAAGTGAGTGTTACAAATTTGCAGTATTAACAGAAATGATGTAAAAATGAAACCATTCAAATTTATGATAAAATTAGAAAAAGGTGGAACGGCGGTTATTATGGGTGTCTGAGCTAAAATTTGTGGTTGGATATCAATAATCATTGAAATTATCTATTTTTAATTACATCAGTAAGCTTTCATTTCTTAATTAAAGTCATTTTCCTCCTGTACAATGTTTGGTACTGTAACACTGACAAGTGAAGAAACCGTATCCTGGCTAAAGATGGGTACTGCTTCCTGTGTTTCATTACAAATGTAAACTCGTTGTTTACATTATCGAAGTGTACCAAAACCTTGTTATAAGGCTCTGAGAAGTTAGAATTTTGATCATATGAATGACAAAACTTGTGTGTGTGTGTGTGGGGAATTGTAAAATTATTCGTATGTCATTGGGACAATGAATATTAACATATTATATCACACATACAAATCAAAATGGGAACTTCTTCTACAATTATGTATGTTTATATTGCCTAGTTCAATTAATTGCAGGTATAAGTATGAGAAAAATGGAGTTCCAGTCGAAGCTGTTGCTGGTTCAACAACGCCACTGGTGGAGAAAGCGCCTCTGGATGAAGAAGCGGGTTACAATCCCTTTGAACACCGTAACTTGACACACCCCACCAGGTGAGTTGTGACATAACCAGTGTCATATGAACGCAGTCAGCTGTCATGTCTGTGCTATTAAGGATATATGTGGGATGTTTAAGTGTTGACCTGCCCGTGGCAAAGTCTGGTCAAGGATTGGGACCACACAGCAATGCAGCAGTACTTCACCTTAATCAACACTGTCTTAACTACCTCTATTTTACTGATTTTTATAAATTTATTGGTTCTCTAGTTCAGCCAGATTCATAATTAACCACCCTTTTGATTAATTCATGTGTACCAGATAAGAAACAGTCTACTATATTATGGAGCTGCATTTTCATTCTCTTTTCACTCACACTGAATGTAATTTTGTGATGCTTATTGAATCTCCGAATCTGTGTGCGTCCTGGCCTGGGCCACAGACACGCTATGTGTGCATGATGCACATTTGGTATATGTTGAAACAATAACAACTTTGCTTCACAGCATTAAATTATGTGATGTAAAGCTATGCTTACTGAGTTCCTCTGTTCATTGCATCACTTTCTCTTGTTTACAGTGACCTAGACACCTTGATCCATTTGCTGAAAGGTAGCCTGGGGTCTGGAATTCTGGCGATGCCAATGGCGTTCATGAATGCTGGACTGGCATTTGGTGTAGTGGCCACCTTTACCATTGGATTCATCTGTACATACTGTGTTCATATTCTGGTAAGTGTAGTATCGTGTTCTTTATGCGGTTGACTGCTTTACTGCTTCAGTGCTGATAAGGTGATGTGAAGTCATAGGAGACCACAATGGCAGGAACTGTTATCACATAACAGTGAGCAGTTTAGAAGCAGCCATTGTGTAGATGTGATAAAACGTAACACTCGCCAGACCACTATATAAGAAAATCCCCCACTTTTCATGGGTTGATGGCAATGATGATGATGATACTGTTATATCAGAAAATACAGAATAGTGTGAAGAGTGTATAAAAGCAACACATATAATGTAATCTTAATATTGTACACACCATATTCTGTGTTCATATTTAATTTGCCTTCATTAAAGTGACATTTAATGCACTATCTTTCATACACCAGGTCATGCTGTTTGGCTAATACTCCTCTTGTATGTGTAGCTGTGCACATTTTGGAATTACGTGATGTGCCTTATGTTGCTTATTGAATCATATACATGCATTTACTTTGAACAGTTTCAGTCTGGTGTTTTTGTAATTATTCACTCACACTTTGCCTGTGGGGCTTTGGTTTTTAGGCACACAGCATGACCTGGTGTATGAATGATAGTGCATTGAGTGTTGGTTTAATGAAGGCAAAATAAATTTACTGCAGGTTTGATTCTGAACATGTGTGCTTAACAGGGCTGCAGACTTTTAGGATGTGATACCATCAACGTTTTGGAGGAAACTGCTGCCACCATCTTCAGGATAGGACTGTCTTGTTCGTGATTGGTTATTGATAAAAATTATTTTCGATTTTTTAGGTGAAATGTTCACATGTAATATGCAGACGAATGCAAGTTCCATCATTGGGGTTTGCAGAATTAGCTGAGGCAGCTTTCTTGACTGGGCCACAAGCTGTACAGAGATTTTCAGGGCTAGCAAGGTGAGTGCACCAATAGAAACAAGTGAACTATATGTCTGTACACCTATGTGCTACTTACATGTTCAACTAGACTGTATTGGAAACCACTTACAATTCCAAAATGTGTATACAGTTTTTCTTTCCACCAGTATTATGTCTAGCATACTGTAATGTTCTTCACTGAGAGTAGCTGTTTCTAAGACACACACACAGAGCCAAGTATGTGTCCTCCTACAGGTGTGCCGAGTGCAGCAGCACCCCCAATTCAGAATTAAAAAACATGGATTTAGTAAACATGATGACATCATTTGTTTTATGTGATTTACCCCTTCAGCTACAATCAACCACTGAATCCAGCTGATGCTTAGTACATTGTAATTTTGAAAAATAAAATCTTTGGAATAAGTAGACATTTTTAGTTATCTTTTATTTTCTTTGTAATCTTACGAGATGTCAGCTCAGAAGTTTTGAGATGGGATTGTGTTATGTTATGTAATAGTAATGTTTATGACATGATATTTATAACATAGTTTTATAGTTTTTAAAGTCAATGATAGATTATATGTATTCTCAGGGGTCAGCTCCCTCCCTCACTTCAGTGAAAAATTATGGTTGTGTTGCTTCCCTCAGCCATTTGCCTGAGGTTAGCAGCAGATCCAATTTCCAAAATGCTGTGTTCTATTAAGAATACCAGATGGTAGATAAACTCCAGAAACCTAGCAATCCCAATTGTAATATGGCATAACCATGTCAGAACCCATTTAGGAGTGAGTAATAACTGTTTTATATTTGTTGCTTGCAGGGCACTGATAAACTTGTTCCTGGTTGTGGATCTGCTGGGCTGCTGTTGCGTATACATTGTGTTTGTTTCGACCAACATTAAGCAGGTGAGATGTTGACTATTGCTTGACACATGAAGCTTTAAATCTGAGCAGTTTTAATTCCGTATTTACTTGAATGCAAGATGAGGTTTTTTTCCCTTATATTTGGTACTTAAATTTGTGAGGTCATCTTATATTCATGTATGAAGCTCCAAACCAGATCTCTCTGAACTGGATCATGTCTGTCCAAACCAAGGCCTTCTTCGCCAAATCATCATATGAGATATGCACTGTCCTGAGATACTATGCAGAAGAGTGGGAACTCCTTACTTATGTTTCAGGACAACCTATCGGTTCCATTCTCAAGGTAAAGAAATCCAAAAGAGAGAACATTGCAGGACCCAAGTTAACTGACATAATCTTCTTTCTTTGGGATTTCCTCCATCATCTAATTTTTTTTTTTTAAGAAGCACAGTGTTTTATAAGCCAGCTGTATTTCTGTTGAATCAGGCTTCTTTGCCTGATACAACAGAAATACAACCTGGTTGATCTAGGTTGAGTTATTGTCAATCACTGGGCACCAATGAAATGGTAACTTGTTAATGTATATCCCTGAGAACAGATCTGCTCTAAGGGTAGTGACAGGGAAATGGCTATTGAAAAATTAGAAATTGACTAGAAGGCTCAAAAATAAAACCAGGATGAATCCAGAAATTAAAAAAATGATCTCAGAATGATCAGACCACAGAAAAGACACAAAAATCAAGAACACATGTTTAAATTCTGAACGCCACCAACACCGTTCGTGAAAAAAATTGTGAATCTTTATGGGTTTAAGTAAGTTTATAAACCAAGAAATATAAATGTAGCATTTAGACAGTGTGGATCACAACAGCATGGCAGTGCATTTCACCAGAAGTGACTGTGTAGGGTTTGAAGAAGTGCTGTGTATCCAATGCAGTGGATGGTAATGATGATGATATGTTGTGGAATGGCAGTGAGGAGGATGAGAATGTTAGGAGTCATTGTGAGGAAGATGAAGGCACTGACTGTGAAGATGGCGACAGTGACACTGATTGGTAAGGTGGATAGAATCTGACATGCTTTGTGTATTAAGTGTGTGAAATATTAAAATATTTTTTCTTAGCAGATGTTTTACTTTTGGGGGTCATTTTAGATTTGGATAAATACATTTTTGCTTTGCAGACATGTTTTATCTGGGTGGGTGGGGGGGGATGTCATCTTAGATTAGAGTTGTCTTGCATTCATGTAAATACGGAAACATTGTCAAAGTGATGGTTTCGTAATTGTTGTTCCCAGTACTAAATGGTTGGCATGATGACATAACAGGTGGTGGTCTTGTAATTCTTGCCATCAGTACAAAAACTTTGGTCTCAACATTAGGTGGTGGTTCACAGTACAGTCAACACGTAATACTTGTGCACCCATGCCGCAGTTGCAGAATTCACTCTCTTGTGAACTTAACCCTTATTCAACTTTTCAAACAGAAGTACAGAAAGATTTTATCTTACTGTTTTTGTAAAGAAAATTCATTTAAGTTAATTTTGTGTTACAGCCACCAAATTACTTGAAGGACCAAAATGAGAAAAAAAAATGTGTTCCTATATCATAAGCATACCTACATAATCATACTGATGTTAATTATTCGGTTTGTGTCTGTCTGTGTTACGACGTGTGTTATTTGGTACATGTGCACCAACACTTAGAAGGAACCTTCTGCATCCATATTTGAATCTGAAGATAGAGGCAGCAAGTTTCCATTCAAAAGACCTCAATCCAAGTCATCGTGTGTAAAACCATAAATCTTGTTACAAGTTTTTCACTGACCCTTCAGCCCACTGGTATCACCAGGTTTAACATGAAAAAATTCTCCATTCTGCCAGCACAGTGCATTTCTGTGTTTTGTATGGATCTCAGAACAAATAGCGATTGTTTCTTCGTACCACTGCACTGACTGACTGATTTTTGTAACCAAGATGAAGACTGTCTGCTGCGTGATATAAGCTGATCCTGTGTATGCAATTCAGGTTACTTTTAGTGTTTCCAGGGCTAGCTTACGAATGGTTGTTATGAGAAGACCAGCAGACCAGACAGTCATCGACACAGAGTGACAATTACTAAGTGTCGCGTAGATACAGTTATTTCTCCTGATAATGGGCACATAGTTGTCTGAAACATGTAGAGAAAAGAAATAAATCTACTAAGAAAAATTGTGCGCCAAGTTGGCTTTGTTTACAAGATTATACAGGGATGCATGGTCAACAAAACATAAATTAGTCAATCAGCTACGCAAGAAATTCCCTGAATTTTATAGAACCTGATGATACATCACCATTTTGACAACAGCCTGCCATGTATCTCTGTTCTTAACCATGTGTATCCAGTCCACACCCTCAAATCCCATTTCTTAAAAATCGATTCTAACATGTTCTATGCCTAGGTCATCCATGTGCTGTCTTTCCTTCAGTTTTTTCCCACCAAAACACCACACACACATTTCTCATGTCATATACCCTGTCCATTTAATCCTCCTTAATTTGATTATCACTGTAATATTTGAAATGGTGTGCAAATTGTGAAGCTACTCATTATGCAATTCAGATGCATAGGATGAAAAAAGAGTGAGTGAGAATCAAAAAATACAAATCGGACAAAGGGCAGGTTATTTTAAATGTCAGTATCTACCAAATTGTACTGTGTCACACCCCAGAAGACTGCATCTCCATATTCATAACTACGAGAACCCCAAATGAAACACTGGTTATGTCTGATACAAAGTAAAGATTGTGCATGATGGACTGATGTGTCTTTCTTTAACAGTTTGTTTTTCTGCTTACAGGTTGTGGATCATTACGCACATAGTGATATAGACTTACGACTCTACATGGTAATGCTGGCATTACCGCTTGTCCTGCTCAACATGATTCGTAACCTTAAATTGCTTGCACCTTTCTCCATGCTTGCAAACTTACTTATGGCAGCAGGTGTTGGCATCACTTTCTACTACGTCTTCATTGATCTTCCAAGTATTCATGATAGACCTCAGTTCACCTCACTTCATCAACTCCCACTCTTCTTTGGCACTGCAATCTTTGCACTGGAAGGAATTGGAGTGGTAAGAGAACAAGTGACTCTGTTTGCATTATGCAGCTGTTTATCTGTTGTATGCAGTTCATAGCTGCAACATTGAGGTCAGTGGCTTTAGGAGAAATGGTATGCTATGTAGCCTGGGCACAAATTTCTTTCACTTTTCATCATATCTGAATGTGATCTGTGGCCCAGGCTCCTATCTAGGGGATAGAGGGTCTTTCCTCAGGTGTGGGGTAGCTGTTGTACAAAGCTAACAGCTTAAGTGCGGGTAGGAATAATGTCTGTAATGAATAAAGCTTTACCTCTCTATTGCCGGCACACCTGTACAGTAAAATGTACACAGTTTTCAGCCTTTTTTCTAACTGCCTTGGACACAGAGACTACACCTTTGTAATTGTATCATGGAGTTAGTAGTAGCTACAAACTTCAATAGAAGATGGCAACACTTGAGGGTGTTCTGAGCCAGTACTGCAATCTCTGTCTGGGAAAAAAAAAAAAACAATATGGCAGCATGACATGTGTTTCATTCTATAATATTTGGTGCCTTTGTATTATTATTGAGGTCTGGTATTTTTGATGAGATTTTTTCTTAACAGTTCGCATTTCACAGTCAAATGCGCTAGTGTTAAAAAAAACAGCCTAGTCAGTCTTGAAAAGACTTAGAAGTACAAGTGCTTGATGAATCTGTCTATCTTTACGTCCATGATGCCTACACAGTCTTGTCCAGGTCAGCTGTATTTGTGACTGTTCTTTAAACGTTTGTAGTGACAGTTGATGCATTATAATAATATTATATCTTACACTCCCAATTGTCAGAAGTGTTCTTGATACACATGTTATTTCAGAATCTGTCTTTTCTACCATTATCAAGTAAAGCCAGCATGTTGCTAAACGTTGTATCAAGCATGCCTCAAATGGTAACATTGTACAGTGTAATAGTCTGATGATGATGATGAGCAGCACCAGGCATGTCAGCAGCAAATAATAATAATAATAATAATAATAATATATTACAGTGTTGTGGAATCAAGCAGTACATACAGACAGAGAAGTTGCAGCAAATAGGCCAGATATAATAATTAAAAACAAAAAAGAGAAAACATGCACACTGATAGATGTGGCAATACCCGCAG
>Ga0123354_10011159_pt1 | contig 13865 bp, 7 predicted proteins | sample TergutLab28metaG_2_FD_97872 | JGI IMG/M metagenome (GOLD analysis project Ga0123354, IMG submission 97872) | Labiotermes labralis P4 segment gut microbial communities from Petit-Saut dam, French Guiana - Lab288 P4 | ecosystem: Host-associated > Arthropoda: Insects > Digestive system > Gut ... | reverse complement strand
GCAGGCTATGATTAAAGGCAGTGCTCCCGGCAGTGGGAGACGTGCCTGTTCACAAGCAAGTGGCTACCTCCCGCAGAGCAGCGTCGCTAACATCCATATGACTAGTGGCAGAGAGCGATACACGCTGCAAACTGCCTGTCATTTATTTCACCCGTCAAGGAGGTCGGGCACTTCGGTTTAGCGACAAAGCTTTTGTCGTGTCCCACAGGTATGAATCTCGCCAAACACCAACTATCCTGGCTGAGATCTTCTGTGGTTATCCTCAGTACCTCCAGACATAATTCCAGTGTAAGCTTAATTCATATTAGGCCACGACTTCTTTAGATATCCTTCCCAGTACTCTGTGCACTGATCACCCTGCCGGACTAGTCCGATCTTACTGGCAGTGGCGTTAAATAAAACGAATGCCCATGACATGTGTGTTGATGTAATGTCATCCCCAAATGCCATCCCTTAACGGCCCTCCGAAATGGTTCGACAGTTAAAATCTGAGCTCAGTATGCATAGTCGTTAGTATCCAGAAGGGTCAGAAATAATGCTACAATAGTCACTCTGTTCGACTAACCGCGCAGTTCTTTCTTCATCTACATACGAACCAATTATGCTACTTTGAGAATCAGAGTACTTTATATAGAAGCAATATTTGCACATTTAGGCAGAAAATTTGCCAACAAATTATTGTCGTTTTCATAGGAACCCGCCAGCTCTTAGCCACATTCTCATATCACTTTTCTGTATCATACATTTTGTCATCATTCTCTGACCTACGACTGGGTCCTCGAAAGTGGTGTCTGCCTTTCAATCCGCTCAACAGGAACTCCGAAAATATTTATAATGCCTTTCTGAAGCTCTCTTAATCTGAGTTCCTACCTCTCGGTGGGATACCAAGTTTCACACTCCCACACAAAAGGAAAAGCGCGTAAAACTGTATTTCCCTAAGTATAAAGACAGCGTAAGGACAAATCACATAATTCAAAATCATCGGCAGGCAGCTCAGTGGTTCTAGGAAGAGACCTTAATCCGTCTACTAAAAGGGGACAGAAGCGCAAATTTTACCTCTTTAATGCAATTACGTTGAATGTTTTGAAATGACGTGAGTTGTGACGTATGCGGGCTTTCCGCAGCATGCCACAGTAGTGCAGAAGACACAACATGCAGGTGTGTTTTGTTGTTAACAGCGGAAGACGACAGAACGATAAAACTGCACTGGTATCTGCCTAATGCGATGCGAGACAGGGAACTGTATTTGTGAGTGGTAATATTAAAATTGATCTTTTAGGATTGTGTTGAAAATGTGGACCAGATTAAACTGATACAGAATTTGGATCAGCCGGAGGTTAGTGTGACACTTGCAATGAAATGTCCGGTTCCATTGAATCATATATTTTTTAGTAAATGAGCAAATAACAGAATATGAAGGCGCCAGCATAGCACGGTCAATATGTTAGACCACATAATCAGACGTCGTCATTGATTTACCTAAAATAACCGAATGCCAAGTTCGCCACTCGTGAATGGTATTCGATTACTCTCAAAGAAGTGCTATAGTCCTTTATGTTTATATAGGCCTATTACAAATATTTCACCTACCCCATTGGCCGCGCGGTGTAAGGCGTGGGTCTGCGGCCGCTCGCGTGCTGGGATTGCGGTTTCGAATCCTGCCGGGGGTATGGATGTGTATCTCTTATGAATTATGAATGTTGTCAGGTAGAGGTCGCTGCGTCGGGCCGATCATTCGCCCAGAGGAGTCATACCGAGTGTAGTTTGTCTGGGCGTGATCGTGAAGCATCGATAATGAGGAGGCCTTGACCCACTAGGGACTGTTGCAAAAAAAAACTATTTCAGCCGTCCAATTTTAAGTCCCATAAAGGAAAGTGGACTGTTACGATAACTACTTCGAAGAAATGCAAATTATGTGGAGAGAGAAGTGCAAGCACTTCCACGTAAATTGGTAATACAAGTGTTCGAGAAGTCACAGCACCTCTCCCTGCTTAGCATATGTATCTGTACATGCACGATGCTTGTCGGTTACAGTGTCGGCGTATGCATGCAAATAATGATACTGTCGGTACACAGCGCCTTCGAGTGTCACAGCACACGTGCCTGTACGTGGTAAGCAGGCTGAGGCGTGACTTCTCGAACAGTCTGTAGGTGTAGTTAATTTAATGGAAAAGAATCTCAACGAAATATTGTGGCAGTCTCTGTATGCAAATGTTGGCCTGCCGAATTTTCTATTCCGAAAGGTGCACAAGCCTTGTAACAATTGCTTTCAATTTCGCTCTAGAATACTACGAAGTGGAATTGAATGAGAATAGTCAGCGTTTGTCTTATGTGTACACACTAATAAACCACCGGCTTCTATACAAACCGGGAAAATTCTCGACTAGCTGAACAACTGTTAGCTTCTCAAAAATGAGGATGCCCCACGGAGTGAGTTACGTAAATCGTTATCTGAGGGAAGGTATACTTCATATACTGTATAACAATGAAGGTTTTAAGAACGACATTTATGTGACTGGTCGTTTTATTGATGTTGTGTTGGGATTAGCGAGGTAGCCAAGTACTAAAAGGTCCTGGTCTCGATCCTTGCCCTTTATACAAAAATTTAGAATAATAAATGTAATAGAAAGCTTCCCTTGAAGCAGTAGCCTTTCAGTTGATTGAGGTAACAGAAATACTCTTTATAGCGGTTAGCACTTGAGAGACATATGGGACACTGAGACATACGGGACACAAAGCCAGATAGGAATTGAATATCGTGTGTGTTTTGTCCGAGGATTAAGGAGATTTCAGTGTAAACTTAATTATTTTCAGACTTGTTAAAGTAAGAACAGGGACTATATTCCACGATGCTAACCGTGAGGCAGCGTAACAGAGACCGGTCGTCGATGGGATAAATTTCCAAGTTTATTAACCTGGGTGGGAAAAAGCTTCTGGCTAACAGCGATAAGGCAACCATTTCGCAAGAACGATAGTAGAATATGAGAGCACGAAGCTAACACAAAGCGTTTTAGCGGACATCTTTACGGTAATTATTCCCACGATGTTTATATTACGTGTTTTGTCTGTGAAATTCCATTATTGAAATGCCTATCGTAATACAGAATGTGTAGAGAATAAGGTATACGCGAATTGTATGATGAGCCATGTATATCACTTTTTAAGTTGAAAGAGCCGTAGTGGCTGGACGTGTTCAACTTATGGATAGTGAACACATAGTAAGGAAGATGTTTTACAATGCAATCGGTGGCAGAAGACCTCTAGGTAAACCTAAAAGAAGATGGATTGCGGAAACAGAGGAGAATTCCAGGAAAGTATTGAGCTTCAGATATTGGAAAGAGAAACTATCAGTGTACACAGTGTGGAGGGGGTACGTACAGGAGGCCAAGACGAAGCGTGTGTTGCGCCATAGCGAAGGAAAGCAGAAGGTGATGCATTGTTTACTCTGATTCTCCCAGCTAGCAACCTCGTGTAACGTGTATGTATAGGTGCAGCTCTGAGTGTCTGTGTGAAGTCAAACTGTGTGAATATGAGTCATTGACAAGCCGACAGTTGCTCAGCTAAACGCGTAATTTCTTGAATTTTGTAGAACCTGACTATGATGTCATTACTTTTTCTTCAACAGTCGCATGAAGTTCCCTATTGTCAGCCAGCTTAATCATCGCATTCCGTGCCTTATGATCGATTTTAATATAGCAGGGCTTATTGAAAATTAGCCCACCCATCTAGACTTCAATTCACAAAGGTTTTCTTTCCCTTCAGGGGTTTCAACAAAACTGTACTCGGTTCTCATTTCTCCCGCGTTTTATACTCACATATGCCCTAGGCAAGTCATCCACGTCGAGTTTTCATAGCTGATTCCAGCAGTTTCAACTACATCATCACCAAGTACTACTTTCTCAAGGCCAAAAAATATTCTGTTGCACTGAGGCAAGTTTTTCATTATCGGCATATTTTCACAACCTCGCGTCAAGTGATATGTAAATTCACATTAAAAACATAACAGATCCTTTTATTTATTTGTTTCTTCACGTGTATCCTGTTTATTAATTGGTTTTGTCTATATCGTTAAATTTCACATGAATTATGGTCGAAAATATCAGCTGAGTAGAAAAGGTACTTTAGACTCGACAGTGATTTAGCGTAGCAGCTGATGGATGACAGCCCTGAACAAGGAGAATTGGTAGAGCATGTAGTCAACACTGAATTTTAAGTGTTTAAGAATGCGATGGGCAGGGCATGTGGCATATATGGAGGAGAAGAGAGATGCATATAGGGTTTTGGTAGGGAAACCTGAGGGAAAGAGATCGCTTGGAAGACCCGGGCGTAGATGGGAGGATGATATTAAAAGGGATCTTCAGGAAGTGGGATGGGGGAGCATGGACTGGATCGATCTGGCTTATGGCAGGGACAGGAGGTGGGCTTTGGTAAATGCGATAATGAACCTTCGGGTGCCATAAAATGCGGGGAATTTCTTGACTAGCTGAGAACCGGTTAGCTTCTCAAGAAGGACTCTGCTCCATGGAATAAGTAAGTACGTCTGCTCCGTTTTCCGTGCTACATGTCTTGCGAGACAGTGGGTAATCATTAGCACGGATAAATAATTCTTATTGACTTCAGCAGTTCCGCAGGCGTACGTACATTAATGCCGTACCGTGGGTCTCTTTATGGGAGTGCTTTATGGTACAACTGAGCTTTGGCAACGTTTAAGTATACAGCTTTTATTGTCCAATTCACGTCTATTTTGAAATAAAAAATGGGAACACCGTATGACATTTATGGTGCATCGTAACAGTGTAAGATGCAGTGAAGTACTTTGTGTTTTCACAGCATTAACTACGGGTAAGTACCGTCTTAAATTTACACCAACATATATACTTTCTTATAAACTCGTTCGGATTCCTTAACCACAACAGCTTCGGAAGTGACTAATACATTTTTGTATTAACTTAACGATATTTTGCGTTGCTGGTCGGTTCCATCTCTACTGCGTTGTTCGAGCTAAGCATGTGATCTTAAATACCTAGGAAAATTTTCTTTTAATGTTCAATTTCTCCCTTTGCTTAATTAAGCACCACGTCATGAAGATATATATGTAAAGGTAAAGCAGTCCCATTACATGCCTGGACAGGCCCAGAGGGTTCCAGGAAGTTAAGGTTCCCAGATTTCGTGACAACGACACAGGATGGTAGTAGGGTGCCAGCCTTACGCACCGGCCGCCTTTACCCCCAGGAAATACTCCTGATACTCATTTCTGTTAGAGGCTCAGTCGACCCGATGGCAATAGTGCGATCGGAAGGATTATGTCAATGAAAAATTCCAGTGACACCATCTGGAATCGAACCAGCGCCCTTCCGATTTGTAGCATAGCAAAGATATATAGGGGAGGGGATATTAGCTCCACTTACTCCCTTCCTTATATTTACCTGTGTTTTATGGGTCCTTGCTGCTTCATTACTGCCATGTGAGTCCGTAAGTTTTTTCGACAAACACGAAGTCTCGTGCGCCTGCAGTCCGATATGCCAGTGACGTACATGTATTTCGTACTTTCCGTTCGTCACCATTCCACTGTTTCCTTTTCAGTATTCATTAACAACACTTTGAAAAATTGAAACTTCATTTACCTTTTCAATAATAAAAACATGATTTATGTAGATATGTCGTTTTCGCAGCAACAACAGCCATAGAGGGGCCATAGCAGCAGAGGGTCATTTGTTTCAATCTGTGCCAACATTAATTACACACACTGCGTTGTGTGTCGTGCTGGCCAGAGACAAACGACCCGATGGTCTCTCTGCCATGCCAAGCAGGCATGGACCCCCCAGCTAGCTTCCCTCAACTTCTATACACCGACGACCAATCACTACTCACGTCGAACACATCCGCCGGCTAGGGTGAAATATTGTTCGCAGGAAACACCCCCCGACCATAAGCTATGGTTTTATCTACTTTTTGTCTTCCTTCTCCTATCCTCCCACCTCTACAGTTCCATTTGTTTCTGTTAGAAAGAATGCTGGCTACATTGGTCGGAGAAGTTTCTAAGGGGAAAACAGGAAGGGAATAATACATGTATTTAGAAAGAAAATACAATTTAGCTGCTTATAGATTATATTAGAAATTTGTGTTCGTAAAATATGTACTTTCTTCGCTAAAATTAAAAATAATACCGTCATTTACAGAAACTTAAATATACGCCCACCGGAATTCTGCTGGTTTTGTTACGAAATTTGATGAGTTTCCGCAAAAGCAGTCTATATTTACTTACATATAATCTGTTTCTTAGCGAATTCTTAAAACTAGTACTTATTAGGTACACATAAATTTCAAAATATGACATTAACTATGAGAAAAATAATCACTTGTGCAGAACAAAATATTACAGTCTGTCCCAACTGTATCACCGCAAATGATTGACCTACTGAATGAATTCTTAAAGCATAGTGACAGTCTGAGTAGCTGGGCTGTAAAATGTTTAAAATTGGGGCTAAATTATGGAGTTGCAGCTGTACGAGAAGAATATGGGCCTATTTCTGCAACTGTCTGCAGGCTGTGGCTAGGACCTGTTGTTAGAGTATGGCGCGTTGTCACGTTGCGGTTGGCTTCGCTCTCACATCTGGATAGCTGAGAATGAGAGTAGTTATACTGAATTGTCGGCCCCGGAAAGTAAATAAGAGGTTCGCCTCTAGCTTGTGGGTTGGGCAGAAGCTAACGACTTTCGGTGACAAGGACTAGTAAGGCCAGCGTTACAGATGTTACGCGGGTCTTAAGAGTTGAACAGTGCGTTGGGATGTTCGTACAGAATTTTGGTTGGAAGCCTCAAGAGACAAAACCAAATAAAGACTTCGACTTACAGGTACTGTACATTGGAGGATAATGAGACATCCCGTCTTATAGAAAGATTGTGAGGTGTGTGGACTGGGTTGGGTTTGGGCTGTTGTGGACACGGTATTGAACCTTCCAGTGCCATAAAAGTCGAAGAATTTACTGACTATTCGAGCGTCTATTGCCCTCTTTGCTTCATGAAACAAAGTGTAAGTATCAGTACATTTCTTAATGAGGTCAGGAATAGAATACGTTCCATAAACACACTAACCGCTGAAAAATCTTCAACATATTATTGATATATTTAAAAATTTCAATGCACATCATGTTATGTTTCTTTCTGTTTGTGCAGCCGTGGTGTCTGGTCCATTACCCAGAGAAATGTTTCGATAACGAGTAACATCCAATAGACTTAATATAGCCTAAGAGAATATTCCCCAGCAGCTTGTTTTCTCATGCATCCCAAATCGTGCCAGGAAGTACGGCCTGTCTCTGTCCAGATTTGTGAATTCATTGACTATTCAAGTTCGTCGCTTCGTTGAATTGGTTTACATTAATTGTGTCGTATAGAAATGTAACGTGGTTGCGGTTTAATTGATTTAAATTAGTTATAGTTTGTAAAAATATAGCGTTTTTGCGGTTTAATTAGTTTAACCCTTTAAACGCCGAGTTAAATTCCATATGCCATTTGGAGGCATTATTAGGAGCTCAACATATTCTACACGTTAGCAGGATAAGGGTTAAGTTAGTTGAAGCATGCATAAATGTAGCGTGGTTCCAGTTTAATCATTTGACATTAGTGTAGAAACCTAATGTTGTTGCAGTTTAACTGGTTTAAATCATTTATCTCAGTATTTAACCAACTTGATGCACAAAATTTTTGTTTTACAATAAGTTTATTTCATGCCACTACATGTTTCGAGCACATGTGTTCATCATCAGGAGGTCAAAATTGCATTACACAGCCTCTGGTATTATCACTCCTATAGGTGTGATGATACCAGAAGCTGTGTAATGCAATTTTGACCTCCTGATGATGAGCACATGTGCTCGAAACATGTAGAGGCATGAAATAAAACTTAGTGTGAAACAAATTTATTGCATCAAGTTGGTTAATTACTGAGATAAATATACTGAGATGTACGTTCAACAAAGCGTCAAACATTGGTTTAAATTAGTTATAGTGTGCAGATATGTAGCGTGTTTGTATTTTTGTAAGTCTTTTTTTGGGAATCTGTAAGACGTATTTCTTTGTGTGAAGAACCGCTGCAGTGATCCATGTTTTAGCACAATACGTTTCAGAAACATTCATTTCTTATTCCCACCGTTTTGTATTGTGCACGCCAACATGGCCACCATTATTGCCAGGTTTGCTGACAGCTCGCAAGCTGTCAGCAAACCTGTATGTCATATACCATTGCTGTGTGTGCAGTGAAAAACTCCTGATGATGAACAGAGGAACTGTCCGAAACGTGTAGAATTTTATTCCAAAAATAAATTTGAGAAATTAGTGCATCTAGTTGGTTTTATTATAAGAATTTGTATTTCTTAACTGAAGGAGACTTCTCATTTATGAATCTAACATAAAACACGCAGAGTAACATTTCAAGGGATTTACGTTAAAAATTTTAATGACTTCACTATGCAAATTCTGACAGCTGACTGAAAGTAATAAACTGTTGACGCTATTTTCAAATATTTTTAATGTCTCGTTTCTTCACTGTAAATTATTACATGTCACTGGAATCATTACTGTGAATTTTCTATGATCATTCAAGAAAGCTTATGAATAGTTATTTCTGTGTTGTCTTGTACCGGACAGTGGGTGTCAGTGACCTCAAAGTCTGACGTTCAAATGCCACGCATTGACAAGTAGGTGTCCGCACACCGATTTTGTCCCGAAAGTAATTACCATAGTCTCACAAACCCGTTCTAAGACGTTTGTTCCTAGTGTAGAAATATGTCAGTACAATGATGTATATGTGGAAAGGAGTTAACATTGTAACAGACACACTGCCTTGCGATTTTAACCATATATGTATTTTATTCTTGTTCGAACGTTACTGTAAAAACAGACTTGCAAATGAAGTACAATAAAAATTTCCTTCCTGCGTTGTATAAGACAGGACTGGACAAAGCTCTGCGTCTTAAACTTGGTCCTGACTTTGTGGAAAGGACAGCGACAAAGATGGGTGTGTCTGATTTATACTGACGTCCGTAAAGAACTTCATTTTCACAAGTAATTAACAATAAAGTCGTTGTAGGTATGACGTAACAACGAGGCGCGTTCGCATAACATTGTTACTGTTTAAAACCCGTAAGTATTGAATATTGTGAGTGTCTATGTTCTTGCTTTAGTTCTTTGGCTTGCAAGTTGCATCTGTTCTTCGCTGTATAAATACAGTCGTCTGTGTCCTGTCTGGCTGTACCGTATGTTTCCACATTATCTCAAAAGCAGCATGATTTTCGGGAAAAATTTATTGAACATAAAATGTGTGTTTTGATTTCTCTACAATTTATCTCTGAAACACTTCACATTCTAAGAAGAATTCAACGAGACATTATCATGAATGTACATGGGTCTTGATATGAAATGCCCATTATTCTTGTTGGATTTTAATGAAATTTAAATTTTCTGGACAGATTTTAGAATAATCCTCAAATATAAGATTTCATGAGAATCCGTCAAGTGGGAGCCGAGATGTTTTATACGGACAGACGGACGTACAAACGTGACGAGACCAACAGTCGCTTTTCGCGATTTTGCGAAGGCGTCTAAAATATGACGCAGCAGAATGTGACGGCATGATATTTATATGGCGATAATACTAAATAAATGTCATTAATCTACAGACTAGTTGCAGATGTTACTGCATTGAACGTAGAATTATTGTAATTACCTTTTCTCAGACTCTGCTTCAATCGTCACGGGATTTCATTGACTTTACTGATTACTCGTCGTGGTTACTCTCAGTGCCTTCAGTACAATGCTGGTATGATCTTTACCTTAAACAGGGGGTGTCATTCTTCGTGCACACCCTTTTATCGACGGTGCCCTTTGCTGCAGAGACCAATGTGCGTAGAGTAATTCCATGTAGCTGTCACAAAATAATTCAGATCCAGTCTTACTGTAATTTTTTTAGGACAATTTTCATTATTTATTGACTGTGTATGTGGCAGTCCAACGCAACAGCTATTTATTAACAAACACGCTAACAAACAACTGTGTTTGACTGCCTTTTAATACCTCAATATTTCTTTTCAAGCCAGTTTCCACTCGTATACTCTGTGAGTTTACTACGAATTTTAAATATGGAAGAAATTAAAGTTTAATTCGCGTTAGTCCAGGCAGGTCGAACCATTGAAACAGAATCTGTTTTAGTAGCAGCTGAAGCTCGCATCAGCGATCACAGTTTGTCCATTTTAATGTCTAAAGCTGGTTGGTTTTTTTTTTTGTATGAGATACAGTTCTGATTTCCTGATATCCTGATTATGTTTGGCATCCCTTTGAGTAAATTATAATAATAAAAAAAGAGTATTTAAACACCATCGACACAACTTTTATTGTTCATAAAATAAATTGTCAAATTACTTTTGCAGTGTATTTCGACTATAGCTCGTCATCTTCAGGCTAATCTGGAAAGCATGACTGTACAAAATATATGTTAGATTTTTACATATTTAAACTTTTAAGGTTAGCCTGAAGATGATGAGTTATAGTAGAAACATCTTGCTAGATTAACCCTTTAAGGACGAAACGTATCTGTGTTACATAAGGACTCAGTGCGTACCGCGCAGTAAACACTCTCCACTTCGGTTATAAAAATCAATCTGTTAGTGATGTACAAGACATAAGGAGGAACTGTGTGATCTGAAATCCAAACAAAACACAAAAATGCAATGTAGTCAGCATGCAGAATTTTTTAATGTTACACCCGGTGGTACGTAAATTAACCGATAGGCTTTAAAAGGTTAATTGGCGAGTTATCGCATTAATAATAAAAAGCTGTGTTGGAAGTGTTTAAATACCGTTTGTTAGTCCTGATTTACCTTCTGCTTCCACCCCGAACACCCAAAGTGCGGTTACCTTGAGACACTGATCTGCACTAAACGTAATACATTTTCTTTTCAGTAATTCCTGCTAGTAATTATTGTCATATGTGCAATAGGCCTACTTGAAGTCAAAACGACATTAGCAACATTGACGTTGCTCTTAAAATAAATAAAGTTTAGAATCTAACACAATAAGGAATAAAAACTTTTACAAATTTCATTCAGTCCTTTTATCTTCCTCGTCTTTGAATCTACACTCTTGGTCTTTTGCAACAGATCATTCCAAGCTTTTCTGTAGTTGAAGATTTGGCTCCAATTTCTCATTTCTAGTTTCTTTCAATCATTAATCACTTCGTCTCTCCACCTTTTCTTTGGCCGTCCTTTAGTTGTTACTCTTTTCGGGTACCAATCAGTAATCGTAACTTGTTTTGTATCTTCCATTCCGTTAAGATGTCCCCGCCATATTATTCTTTATGTTCTTATATATTTAACAATGTCTTCTCCTTTTATTATCAACTTCTGCATTTCGTTATTATTTCTTTTTCTTCATCCTTCCTCGGACTTGACTGGCCCAAATATTTTCCGTAATATATTTCTTTCAGAAACTAATAAATTATTTATGTCCCCTACAGACATTGTCCATGTCACTACCGGCCGATTCAATGTCATGTAAATCTTCCTCTTAGTATGTTTGCTAATTAATTTGCAAGCCATTAATCCTTTATATGCACAACAGGGTCTATTTCCTTTCTTAATTCTGTGTATTGTTTCTTCTGGTATGCAGTTATCTTAAATTATATTCAGCCTTTTATAGAAAAGGAATTTCTGCTGTCCCTGTTAAATATCATGAGCCATGATTAGGTCATTATTATTATCATCATCATCATCATTATCATCATCATCATCATCTCCTTTATGCAGGGTATTTATACTTATATTCCTGAGACAAACTATGTCCCTACAGTGTTGCAGCTATTCTGTTATTATTATTATTATTATGTCGTATATCGATGTTACGTGACTTCACATAAGGATGAAGCATCTCGAAAAACCCAATACGAATGTCATATCGACTCGATGTGCAGAGAAAGGACAATTCTACAGTGAGTTTGAAACGGAAAGGGGTCCACAATACACTTAGCGGACGAGTACTGTATGGCCTTGATCCGGTTACAGATCCGTGTGTTCAAAACCGGGGTGCAGCACAAGATGAACTGACAGAAGAGGCCCGTATGAGACGCAGCTCACATACACTGTAGCTTGTTTCGAAGCACACCAGACAGTTGGGATGGCGTCAGCAGCTGAGCCAGCTCGTGATGACATTCTAAGTGTGAATGACCACTTATCTTAATCTAATGTGGAGAATGAGATTGCGTGGAGCCTTACCTACCTGCGTCTGATGACAAAACATTCATGCTCCCGTTTACATTTACAGCCAGTGGGAGTTCGACTACCCCTTGCTTACTTTTGGATTCAACAGTTAAATAAGTTCCCGTGTTGTGTCCCGCATTTAGTAAGTATGTATATCATTATTACAGCGCACAGTGCGTGATCCGGTCTGCCATTCCCCGCACTTGGAATGCTTAAAGGGCGGAGTAGCGACTAACATAAATCATGGGGTGTGTGAGTTGTGGTCGGACCCTGTAATTTCTCTGTTTCTTCACTCTGCTCCCCTCTACAACATTCAGTGATGTTTTCTACTTCTTATTATTCGTTCTTTTTCTTGATTTTCTTTGGCTACTTTGGCATTCTTGCCACCCACCGCTATCCCGATAGAGTATGTTGTGTATACATGCATACAAAATGCCACTCCCCACGGTGATACACGCAACCAGTCCTTCTAAGAAAGACTTTTGGGTGTGACTGATAGTCAATTGACTTCGAACATATAGCAACGACACGCAGAAGTAGCTCACGTGAAGTATAATTGACGCTGTAATTAACATGGGACTGTTGGAATAAGCTGCTGTACACAAGCGTCAGTAGGGAATGTATTTATTGTTGTACAGACTTGATATAGAGCTTTCAAATAGTCTTGGTGCATTAGAGCTTTGTGATTCTATTATACCTTTAACTATCTACGTACATGGTACCTTTCAACGCCTTCTTCACGTCTGGTGGTTAAGTTAGCGAGTTGAACCAGTCGTAGATATATTGTTGTGTGAAATTAATTAAGGTAAATCTTCTGCCTGCCATGCTGAAAGTTGTTGTTGCAGGTTTGGTAAGACCAGTAATAAAAAAAGAAAATGTTAATAAAGTACACGTTGGAAGTTTGTTGCAGAGCTTCCTTAACCGCTTCTCTGACCGCCCCCCAAAAAATGTATACCTGCATATTCATTAGGCATTCTGCCTTACGATAAGTCCACAGCCACTTCCAGAGCGAGTTCTCCAGTGAGTGCAATCTTGTGCTTCCAGCATCGTTCTATAAGGTCATCCAGTAGCTCTTTAACGTCTTCTTCCTCGTGCTCTTTTCTCTTCTCTCTTTTCTTCAGTAATGTGTTTAAGATAACTCCGAATTACGCGGTCGTAACTCGACTGTGGAACTGCAGTTGTTTTTCTGCCCAGCTGCAGTTAGTTTCAATAGTTTAATAACAGAGGCGTAGGACTGTTTGATAAAGTAAATGGTAACTGCTTGGAAACAGTTGGGAGATTAATAATTTAAGATCAGACTTCGTACTTGTCCTGAAAAGTGATTAAGAATACTGTCAGTGGCCCTAATGACTGTTGTTTATTAGTGACTGTGTCCTACTTAAGTTGTTGTGGGGAGTGGCTGGCAGTAGTAGCAGATGGTGTTAAACTGTCTGACAAATGAAGAAGAATTAGATTACTTTATTTATTTCATGATCACAGACTGTGGTTTCATCTGCTTATGAGACGCAGATATAAATTGCGGGGGGGGGGGGGGGGACGGTTGGGGTTATAAGGGGATTTTCTTGCCCCTCTTGGGGCCCAACCTTGATTGGAAACGCGGGGTGTGTTTTATAGTAGGG